>Ga0310344_10000020_pt1 | contig 174801 bp, 157 predicted proteins | sample HC15DNA20200_MG_FD_203801 | JGI IMG/M metagenome (GOLD analysis project Ga0310344, IMG submission 203801) | Marine microbial communities from station ALOHA, North Pacific Subtropical Gyre - HC15-DNA-20-200_MG | ecosystem: Environmental > Aquatic > Marine > Oceanic | place: Pacific Ocean...
CTGCGTCATGACTGTCCCAAGTACGTCCTATTGCTCGACCTATAGGACGTCCTGACACACCACGCCGCCTCTGCAAGCGGGGCTCGCCGGACGGTTACGTTCATTATGTCGTTCATGGAAAAGCGTCGCACGCAGATTACCCGTCACGAGATCGCGGGTGAGATAGTTTGTCAGCTTAGAGCTTTCGAAACCGATCTCGACCGCGCATTGGCGAGTGGGTCGCGTCTCGTTGGCCTGCTACCCGATGCACGCGCGCGGGCCAATGTTTCGGGTGTCGTCGGTCAGGACGCGATAAGTCATTTTGTCGCGTCGATCGCGTTCATCTCCCAAGCCATGGAGAAGGCGGCCGGCGGTCACTTGCGCCTTGACGCGACACGACGGGATCTGCGCATTCCCGAGATCGCGGGCGGCGACAAAATTCCGCTGCCGACCATCGCCAGCACGAGCGATCGCACCGTCGAGAATATGCCGGATGCAATTGCCGGTTGACGGAGGGCGCTCCCATGAAGATCGCCAATGCCAATGCTCAGGATTCTCATCTTCGACTTGCTCTATGTCGGCTGCTGCCTGTTCGCGCTCATCCGCGGCGGCGCACCCGAGCGGCTCGGCGCACTTATCCTGATCGCGGATTTCGAACTCAGCCTTCTTGTTGTCGAGCCGATGAGCGGCCGATTCAGCGGAGTCGAGTGGTCGGTTTTCTTCGTCGATCTCTTCGCATTCTTCGCCGTCTATCTGCTCAGCATCCTGTCCGCACGTTACTGGCCAATCTGGGTGGCAGCCGTGCAAGGGGCAGTTACAATGTCACATCTGACCGGGCTGCGCTCCGATATCGTGCCTTGGGCTTATGGGAGCATGGTTGCGATCTGGTCGTATCTCCTGCTGATTATGCTTGCCGTCGCCACCTGGCGCCATCGACGACGTTTGAAGCGCTACCGAATGGATCCGGCGTGGTCCTGGCAACTTCCCTCTTGGTATTTGAACGGAGGTCGCGTCGATGACCACATCCGTTTCATCAATCGAGCCGTCGGCCGTCCGGGCGAATAACACCGCTCAACGACCGCACCCTCCGAGGGAAGGCACGGAGACCGACCATGCCGCTGTGGCGAGGGCACTCTATCTCGATCGCAGGGAGCGGACCCGGCTCTTCGACAATGCGCTCTTTGGCGAGCCGGCCTGGGATATCCTGCTGGACTTGAGGGGCCGCTATGAAGGTGAGGACATGCCATCCAGCTTGTCGATATGCGCGGGCGCGGACTCACCATCATCGACCGGGCTGCGGTATATACGTGCTTTGGAAAAAGCGGGATTGGTCGAACGCTTGAACGATCCCGGGGATGGCCGTCGGCGTGTCGCCCGCCTTTCGGAAAAGGGCGTGCAACTGATAGATCGCTACATCGATCAAATTCTGAATCGCCGCTCAAAGCAGGGCAGCGATCGGGCACGTACATGATTTATTTGGGCTGTAGCGCTGTTCGCCGCTAGCGCCTTCTTGAGATGTGTGCTCCAGTCCCGCTCATTCGTCTTATTCTACCTTCCAATCGTGCCGTTGGCAGATGACGACGACGACTGATCGCGACGCCTCGTGCCCCTTTTTCCGAAATCACCGTAACGGCAATTGCTTCGCCAAGACCTGGCGCGACTGATTGTCACGCCAGGTAAGCGCCGGCCTTCAGTCGAAGCCAATTAGGCGACCAGTCTCAATGCTGGCTTCTGCCGCTGCCCGGTGCACACCGGATCAGCCTGCGGTGGCGGTCCCGCCAACAGCGCCGCAATGTGGTTGCCCCAGTCGCGCAGCGCTTCCTCTTTTTCGGTTTTCCAATTGTGGCGCTGGTAGATTCCCGCGACCCCTGCGCGCGATCCGCTGACATGGTTGAGCACCGCCTCTGTCACCTCGAACCGAACACCTAGACGTTGAAACCCCGTCGCGACCGTTCGCCGAAGATCGTGAAGACGCCATGCCGGCACCGCGTTGCCGCCATCTTTCGCGAGCAGTCGATCGATCTTCAATTTGCTCTTGTGATACCCCGTGTACCGGGCGCCGGTCGACGTCGCGAAAATGCGGCCTTGCCGCGGCCATTTTTCGCCGCCCGCAAGATCGTCCAGAACACCGATGGCCAGGTCGTTGAGGGGAACCCGGTTGGGCTCGCGGTTCTTCGTGCGCACTCCCGGAAGGCTCCATAGCCTGCCGAGCCGATCGACCTCGGCCCACGACATATTGTTCACTTCTTCCTTCCGCTGCCCGGTCAGCATCAGCAAGCGTATGATCGGCCCGAAGCATGGGTGGGTCTCGGGGGCGTGCAGCCAGATACGCCGAAGCTCGTCGTCCTGAAGCCAGCGATCTCGCGGTTGGACTGCCGGCGGCGTCTCCATGCCCTCTAGCGGACTGCGGTCGATATCGCCGCGACTCACCGCCCAGCGGAATAAGCGTCGCATCACACCGAAGACATTTCGGCGATTGCCGACTTGTTCGTCGGGCATGCGATCCAGGACGGCCACGATATCGGCCCGCGTGATCTTGGTTAGAGCCTTGTCACGTAAGACCGGCTTTACGTGCAGCCGCAGACATTGATCGGCCAGCTTTCGCCAGCCCTCGCCCTTGCAGGACTTCGCAAACCGATCGGCGAAATTTGAGAAGGCGAGATCGACAGCTTCGCGGCGTTGCTGCTTTGCCGCTTCACCGGGATCGATACCTTGTGCGACGAGGATGGACAGGCGTTCGGCTTCCATCCGCGCGGTCGTCGGCGCCCAAGGCGAGCCGTGCATGCCGATCGTGTAGCGTCGCGTCTTCGCCTCTGCGCCACCCATCCGATATTGCAGGATGTAGTTTGCTCTGCCCGTGGGAAGAATCTTGACACCGAAGCCTTTGAGAGAGTCGTCCCAAAAGAAGTCTGCTTTACCGGCCGACATCAGCGCATCGACCGTCCGCTTGGTGATTTTTCCAGTCGCCATGACCATACCTTTCCTCTGCTCTCAGCAATCAGCCAGCAATCATCGTGGCGGAAACCGAGGGTTACGTTAGGAAGTGTATGTCGAGGTAAGTTATTGATCTAGGATGACAATTATACGCCAGGGTTGGCGGCTGTACGCCTAAAAATAAAATACCAAACCTCGTGGCCATAGACGTTGCGCGCCTTGGCCTCGTAGCGCGTTTCCGGCCAGCCGCCGGGGCGCTTCTGGAACTGTGCCGGCTTTTCGCACAGCCATTCGAACGCATCGCGATGGCGGCGCATGACCATCAGGGCATGGCGCAGGTAGATGGCGTGGTCGGTGCCGAAGCGGAATTCGCCGCCCGGTTTCAGCTTGGCCGCGAACAGGCGCAGCGGGCCGTCGTTCATCATCCGCCGCTTGGCATGGCGCGCCTTGGGCCAGGGATCGGGATGGAGCAGGTAGAGGAATGAAAGCGAGCTGTCGGGAATGCGCGCCAGCACCTCCAGCGCGTCGCCGTGATGGATGCGCACGTTGGGAATGGGCGGGTGCCGGCCGCCATCGCCGTCAAGGTGCGTGAGCGCCTGCGCCACGCCGTTGAGGAACGGTTCGGCGCCGATGAAGCCGTGATCGGGCAGCATGTCGGCCCGCGCGGCCATGTGCTCGCCGCCGCCGAAGCCGATTTCGAAGTGGAGCGGGCAATCGTGGCCGAACAGGCGTTCGGCGGTGACCGGGCCGTCTGCCGGCACGGCGATCTGCGGCAGCAGGGTGTCGACCAGCGCCTGCTGGCCCTGGCGCAGGGGCTTGCCCTTGGCGCGGCCGTAGAGGCGGTTGAGCGTGGTGGGATCGCCGGACTTGTGCGCGGTCATGAAACGGGGGCCTGCTGGTCGATAAAGCGGCGCGCCTAGCAGACCGGTGCCGGGTTGGGGAGGGGGAGCCCGCAAACGAAAAGCGGCCCGCACCCCCCGGAGCGGACCGCTTTCGTCAGGAACAGACGCTGCGGGAAATATGGGCGGGAAATCAGCCCAGAAAATCAGGCGGCTTCGACGTCCAGCTTGTCGTCCGGATCGCGCAGCACATAGCCGCGGCCCCAGACGGTTTCGATGTAGTTGTCGCCACCGCAGGCGTGCGCCAGCTTCTTGCGCAGCTTGCAGATGAACACGTCGATGATCTTGAGTTCGGGTTCGTCCATGCCGCCGTAAAGGTGGTTCAGGAACATTTCCTTGGTCAGCGTGGTGCCCTTGCGTAGCGAGAGCAGCTCGAGCATCGCGTATTCCTTGCCGGTCAGGTGTACGCGCGCGTTATCGACCTCCACCGTCTTGGCATCGAGGTTGACCGAAAGCTTGCCGGTGCGGATGACCGATTGCGAATGGCCCTTGGAACGGCGCACGACCGCATGGATGCGGGCGATCAGTTCCTCGCGGTGGAAGGGCTTGGTCACGTAGTCGTCGGCGCCGAAGCCGAAGCTGCGCACCTTCGAATCCATTTCCGAAATGCCGGAGAGAATGAGAACCGGCGTCTGCACCTTGGCGACGCGCAGCTTCTTGAGGACGTCGTAGCCGTGCATGTCCGGCAGGTTGAGGTCCAGAAGGATGATATCGTAATCATAGAGCTTGCCGAGATCGAGGCCTTCTTCCCCGAGATCGGTTGAATAGACGTTGAAACCTTCGGCCGAAAGCATCAGCTCGATGGCCTTGGCCGTGGTCGGCTCGTCCTCGATCAGCAGCACACGCATACAACCGCCCCTTCTCGCCATAACCGGATGGCAGCGTTAATCCCTCGTCAAACGCTCTTGTCCGACATTAACCATAGGACCAATGAACATTAAAGGTTAATTTCGCGTAAACGGCGCAATCGCGGCGAGTCGCGCGGGTTTTCAACAGGCGCCGGAAACGATGGTGCCGGACGGCGAAGACCGCCGCCAGCGGTCAGGCGCCGGGAACGGCTAGGGTGGCGGCGGCCTCGCGCAGCCGGCGGCTGGCCGCCTGATCGTTGCGGAACGCGGCCAGGCCGTCCTGCAGCGCCTTGCCGGCCTTGCCCGGCTCGCCCAGCTGCATGCGGCTGCGCATCAGCATGATCCACCCATCGGGATTGCCGGGATTTTGCGCGAGCTTCGCCTCCAGCCCGTCGACCATGCCGCGCACCATCGCCTCCTGCTGGCCCTTGGGCAGACCGGCGGCGGCCTTCATTTCGTCGCCCGTCGGGCCGGGAATGCCGGAGGCCGCCTTTTGCGCACCGTCGGTAACCATGCCGGCGGCCGGCGCCGCGAAGCGGGCTTCGGCCAGCCGCTTGTCCACGTCGATCTTGTACTTCTGCCCCACGTTGCGGATCACGTCGCGGATATCGTCGGCATAGGGCGCGTCGGACGGGGTATCCGCCAGCAGGTCGAACCACATGTCGATCGCGCGGCGGTGCTGGCCCGAAAGGTCCATCGCCACCGCCTTGAAATACCGCGCGCGCGCATCCTTGGGATCGAGTTGCAGCGCGCGGTCGAACGCGGCTTGCGCATCGGGGGGTATCCGCCCCTCGCTGTCGCTCGCCAGCACCAGCGCCTCGCCCAGGAACGAGAAGGTTTCGGCGTGATCGGGATCGAGCCGGGTCGCCTTCTTCAGCGCGGTCGCGGCTTCGGCATAGCGTTCGGTCTGGAAATAGGACCAGCCCAGCATGCGCCAGCCTTCGGCGTTCTCCGGATCGGCCTTCAGCTTGGCCTCCAGCTTGGCGATGACATCGTCGACCGAAGGCGCCTGGCTGGCATCGGCCGTCGCCGGCGCGACCACCGCGGCTTCCTGCTTCTGCCCGCGATAGATGGCGACGCCCGCCGCGGCGATGGCCATAACCGCAGCGCCCGCCAGCAGCACCTTGCCCAACCAGCCCGCCCCGCCCGCGGCCTGCGGAGCCGGGCTTTCGAGGGCGGGACTTGCGGAAGGAGACTGCTCGGCCTCGGTCATCGAAATCTCCTTGCGGCGTTCTTGCGCTGCAACCGCATATCGCGCTCGCGCACCATGTTGCAAGGCGATGCGCGGCGGGCTTTGCGACGGCGGCCCGGAAGCGGCCGGCGCGTCCATGCCCACGACCCACTCCACCCGGTCCGCCCCCCTTGTATGCGGCACCGCGAATTTGCGGGTGGCAAAGCCCGGTTCATCCGCTAATGTCCGCGTGAATTGGGGTCGCAAATCGGTTGATGGAAAGCAGGAGCCCGCAGAGGTCCGCTTTCGTGTTGCGGGGGACGCACACCGGTGAGCGAAGTCTACAAAGTTGCGATCATCGGCTCCGGCCCGGCGGGCATGAGCGCGGCCAGCCGCGCCGCGCAGCTCGGGCTGAAGCACGTGCTGCTCGAAAAATCGGACCATCTGTCCGATACGATCTTCAAGTACCAGAAGGGCAAGCACGTGATGGCCACGCCATCGCAGCTGATCCTGCGTTCCGACCAGGAGTTCGACGCCGGCAAGAAGGAGGACATCCTCGACAAGTGGAACCGGCGGACCACCGAGCTTGGCGTGAACGTGAAGTACAACGCCGACGTGAAGGCGATTCGCGGCACGGGCGAGGCGATCCCCGGCTCGGTGCAGCAGATCGTTTCCCGCGCGCGTGACGGCTCCACCACGACCACCGAGTTGCAGCGCCACGCCCCGCCCTACGCGATCGAGCTGACCAGCGGGGAGACGGTGCTGGCCGAAAACGTGGTGCTGGCGATCGGCACGCAGGGCAATCCCAACCTGCTGCGCTGCCCCGGCGCGGACCTGCCGCACGTGACCTACCAGCTCGACGACCCCTACGCGATTCTCGACGAGCACGTCGTGGTGATCGGCACCGGCGACGCGGGGATCGAGAACGCGCGCGGCCTGGTCGAGGATACGGCGCAGGGCAACGTCGTCACCGTGCTCAACCGCGCGCCCAAATCGACCAACGTGCGCGAAAGCTTCCCCACCGCCAAGGAGCCGAACGCCAAGGCGCTGGTGGAGGACGACGCGGCCGGCCGGCTGACGATCCGCTACGAAACGGAAACCAAGGCGGTCGAACCGGGCTGGATCACCCTGTCCACGCGCGATGGCGAGGAGAAGATCCGCTGCGACCGGATCATCGCGCGCATCGGTTCCGCTCCGCCGCGCGCCTTCGTCGAAGGCTGCGGCATCGCCTTCGCCAGCGCCGACCGGCTGGCCTTCCCCACGCTTTCGCCGCAGTTCGAATCGACCGCGCCCGGCATCTTCGTGATCGGCGCGCTGGCGGGCTATCCGCTGATCAAGCACTGCATGAACCAGGGCTATGACGTCATCGAGTTCATCAACGGCAACACCACGCTGAAGCCGGCGGACGAGCCGCTGCTGGAAGCGCGCTTCCGCGATCTGCCGGGCAAGCGGTCGGTCGACGAATGGCTGGAGTTCCTGCGCACGCGGATCACCATCCTGGAAGGCATGACCCGCTTGCAGCTGCGCGAATTCATGCTCGATTCGGATGCGCGCGCCTATCGCAAGGGCGAGGTTATCTTCGAGAAGAACGATCCGGGGTCCTCGCTGTTCGCGATCGCTTCGGGATCGGTCCATGTCCGCATCGATCCGAACGATCCCTCGCGGGTCGTGCCCATTCCCGAAGGCACGATCTTCGGCGAGGTAGGCCTCATTTCCGGCCGGCGGCGCGGCGCGACGATCGTGGCGGCGGAAGACACGATCTGCGTCGAGATCAGCCGCAACGCCGCGCTCAAGCTGCAGAGCCAGGTGCCGACCGCGCGGCGCGCGATCGAGCGCATTTCCACCGAGCGGCAGATCCTGCAGATGTTCGGATCGGGGCTGACGCCCGACGATATCCGCGAAGTGGTGGAAACCGCGCGGATCGAACAGGTGCCGGCGGGCAAGCCGATCATCAGCGAGGGCGCCGAGGATCGCGACGTCTTCGTGATCCGCGTCGGATCGATGATCGTGGAGAAGGAAGTCGGCGGCAAGCCGGTGTTCCTGTCCTACCTCCCGGCCGGCTCCTACGTTGGCGAGATGGCGCTGATCGATGGCGGCCAGCGCACCGCGACGGTGCGCGCGGCGATCAAGTCCGAAGTGATCCGCATCGATGGCGATGCCTTCGCCCGCGTGCTGGCGGCCAGGCCGGCGCTGCTGGAGCGCGCGCGCAAGGACATGGAAGGCCGGCGCAAGACCAACGCCTTCATCGAATCGCGCAAGGACAGCTTCTCGGGCGTGGTCGATCTCTATTCGGAGCAGGCCAAGTTCCTCGTCAGCCAGGGGCTGGGCGAGGCGACCGACGTGCTGCTGATCGACGAGACGCTGTGCGTGGGCTGCGACAACTGCGAGAAGGCCTGCGCCGACAGCCATGACGGCCTGTCGCGGCTCGATCGCGAGGCGGGGCGCAGCTTCGCGCACCTTCACGTGCCGACCAGCTGCCGCCACTGCGAGCATCCGCACTGCATGGCCGATTGCCCGCCCAACGCGATCCAGCGCGGGCCGGATGGCGAAGTCTCGATCAACGATACCTGCATCGGTTGCGGCAACTGCCAGCGCAATTGCCCCTATGGCGTGATCCGCATGGAGAAGGTGCCGCCGAAAAAGCCCTCGCTGTGGTCGTGGCTGTTCTTCGGCAGCGGCCCCGGACCGGGCGAGCCATCGTACAAATGGTCGAAGAAGCACACGCAATACACCGGCGATCCGGCGGTGGACGAACTGCTCGACCGCAAGAAGGCGATCAAGTGCGACATGTGCGCCGGGATCGACGGCGGGCCCAGCTGCGTGCGCGCTTGCCCCACCGGCGCGGCGATCCGCGTCTCGCCCGACGAGTTCCTGACCGTCGCCCGGCTCGAGAACGAGGAGGCCTGACCATGGCAAGCGTTGCCCAGGGGACGGAAAAGGCCGGAAAGGCCCGCCGCCCGCGTACCGGCCGCGACCGGACCAGCACGCACGAAGGCTTCCTGCGCTATCGCAACGGGCGGTGGCTGAAGATTTCCGCGCTGCTCGCGGTGGTGCTGATCGCGCTTTACGTGTTCGTGCCGCTGCCGGGGCAGCATTTCGGATCGAGCTGGCTGGGCTACACGCTCGGCACGCTGGGCGCGCTGCTGATCCTGTGGCTGACGCTGCTGGGCGTGCGCAAGCGCGCGATCACGCCGGGCCGCTGGTCGCTGCGCGCATGGACCTCGGCGCATGTCTATCTCGGGCTGTGCCTGATCGTGGTGGGCACGCTGCATTCGGGCTTCCACTTCGGCTGGAACGTTCACACGCTGGCGTGGGCGCTGATGATGCTGGTGATCCTCTCGGGCCTGTTCGGCATCTGGGTCTATGCCACGCTGCCCAGTGCGCTGTCGGACAACCGCTATGACGAGGAAGGCGCGATCACCGAAAAGCAGATGGTGGAATCGCTGCGGTCGCTCGACCGGCAGATTCACGATGCGGCGCAGCCGCTCGATCCGCAGGCGGCGGCGCTGGTCAACAGCAGCCTGGAGGAGAACCCCTTCGCGGGCACCTTCTGGAACCGCGTGACCGGCCGCTACGGGCGCGACGCCACGCGCACGGCGGCGGCGGAACTGCGCCGGATGCGGGCCTACCGCGCGCGCACCGCCGATGATCCGCTGGACAAGGTGGACGCGCTGCTCACGCGCAAGGAGGCCATGCTGGGGCGGCTGCGCAAGCACTTGCGCCTGAAGACCTGGCTGCAGGCCTGGCTCTACGTCCATGTTCCCGTCACCTTCGCGCTGCTCGCCGCGCTTTCCGCGCATATCGTCAGCGTCTTCTTCTACTGGTGAGCGCCTCCATGAGCTTCCTGATCCGCCAGATCGCGCTCAAGTCCAGCGGCGAGGAGATCGTTCGCGGTTCCCGCGTGGATGGCGATGAACTGACCATCGGCCGCGACGCGGCCTGCGGCATCCACCTGCCCGACCTCGCCGTCGATCCGCGCCATGCGCGGGTCACGCGGATCGATGACCAGCGGCTGATGATCGAATCGATCGGCGACCAGCCGTTCGACGTCAACGGTCGCAGCCTCAACCGGCGCGAACTGGACATCGCCACCGGCGCCGAACTGGGCTTCGGCGGCCATCGCATCCAGCTTTCGCGCGATGCGGACACCGGATTACCGGTCTTTTCGGTGCGGCGGGTGGAAGCGGTTTCGGAATCGGCCGAGGATGTCGATCTCGGCAGTGCCTACACGCTGAAAGGCCTGCTGCCGGGCAAGCGCATGTCGGCCTGGACTTTCGCCATCCTGATCCTGGTGGCGTTCCTGGCCTTTCCGATCTGGAGCTATGCCACGTACAAGCCGCTGGCGCTGCACAAGGACGATCGCCGTCCCGCCGGCTTCCATGCCGACAAGGCATGGTCTTCCGGCCATCTCAGCCTGGCGCACAAGAATCTTGAGAACGATTGCCAGGCCTGCCACGTCAAGGCGTTCGTGGCGGTGCGCGACAATGCCTGCCTCACCTGCCACACGCAGGATGCGCACCAGCACATCCCCGATGCGGCGCGGCTGGTGCGCGCGCGCGGCGAACCGCATGGCTTCGCCGCCTTCCAGCGCGCGGTGGCGACCGCTTTCAACCGTCCCGCCGGCCGTTGTGTGGATTGTCACACCGAACACGAGGGGGCTGGTGCTATGCCGGCCACCCGGCAGCAGTTCTGTACCGACTGCCATGATGGGCTGAAGACGCGCTTGACCGACACGAAGATCGCCGATGCCGCCGATTTCGGAACGGCGCACCCGCAGTTCAGGCCGACGGTGATCGTCGGCATGAACGGTGCGAAGCCGCTGCTGCAGCGCGCGGTGTGGAGCCCCACCCTGCGCGAGCCGAACGGCCTCAAGTTCACGCACGCCCAGCATCTGTCGAAGGTCAACGGCGTGGCGCAGATGGTGCGCCGCCGCCCCGGCCGCTTCGCCGGCAACGAGGGCCTGGGCTGCCAGGATTGCCACAAGACCGATTCGGGCGGCGCGCGGTTCAAGCCGGTGGTGATGGAAGAAGCCTGCCAGAGCTGCCATTCGCTGAATTTCGACGAAGTGGGCGGCACCTTCCGATCGCTGCGCCATGGCGAACCGGCGATGGTGGTGGCGGACCTGCGCGCGTTCTATCGCGGCACCGCGCCCGCGCGGCCGGCCAACCTCTCGGGCCTTGCCCGGCGGGTGCCCGGCGATGCGGCGCTGCGCGCCAGCGCGGCGGACTATGCCCGCGCGGTGCGGTTCTATCCCACCCGCGCCGACCAGGCGATCGCGCAGGTCTTCTCCAAGGGCGGCATGTGCTATGACTGCCATACGGTGACACGCGGCGGAACGGCGGCGACCGACGGCTTCGCGGTCCAGCCGGTGGCGCAGAACGGGCGCTACTACAACACCGGCTGGTTCGACCACAAGGATCACCGCAAGACCGATTGCGCGGCGTGCCACACCCGCGCGCCGCAATCGAACGACGCTTCGGACCTGCTCGTGCCCGGCATGGACGGCCCGGGCGGCTGCCGCAGCTGCCATGTGGGCGAGGGGGGAACGCACCTGGCCTCGGTCAAGGTCAAGGACCCGGTCGATTCCGGCTGCGCGATGTGCCATTCCTATCACATGGATAGCGGGGCGCCGTGGCAGCCGAAGGGCCAACGGGACAGGAAGCGTCAGCAGGATCCGATTCACACCGCCGTGGCCGACCGGCCCCGGCAGTGGGGGCCGGCATCCCTGAAGTAAGCGGGCTTGGGGGGCGCGGGGGCGATGCTGATCGCACAGATCACGGACATTCACCTGGGGTTCGAGCCGGACACGCCGGACGAATTCAACCGGCTGCGGCTGGACCGCACGGTCCAGGCCTTGCTGGAAATGGACCCGCGGCCCGATCTGCTGCTGGCGACCGGGGATTTGGTCGATCGTGGCGACCGGGAAAGCTACGAACGGCTGCGCGAGGCGTTGTCCGGGCTGCCGTTTCCGGTGCATTTCGCGCTGGGCAACCATGACGAGCGCGCGACGTTTCGCGAGGTCTTTCCCCAAGCGCCGTTCACCGGGGAATATCTGCAATACGTGGTCGACAGCCCGGCGCTGCGGCTGATCGTGCTCGATACGCTGGAAGAAGGGCGGCACGGCGGCGCGTTCTGCGAGGAGCGCGCGGCATGGCTTGGCGCGCGGCTGGACGAGGACACGGCCAAGCCCACGCTGATCGTCCAGCACCATCCCCCGATCGAGGCCGGCATTCCGTGGATGAACACCGACGCCGCCGAACCCTGGGTGGAGCGGCTGGCGTCCTGCCTGCGCGGGCGCGACAACGTGACAGGGCTGGTCTGTGGTCACATCCATCGCGCCAGCGCGACGCGGTGGGAGCATGTGATCGTCGCTACCTGCCCGTCCACCGCGCCGCAGGTCGCGCTCGACTTGCGGCCGATCGATCCCGACGTGCCCGATCAGCGCAACCTGATCGTCGCCGATCCGCCGGCCTATGCGCTGCACTGGTGGAACGGCCGCGAACTGGTGACGCACTGGGATACGGCCGAGGATCGGCTGGTGCTGGCGCGCTATGACGCCAATCTCCAGCAGATGATCCAGCACATGCTGGCCGAGCGCCCCGACGCCGGTCTGGCGGGAGCGGGGATGGCGGCGGCGGAATAGCCGCTCAGCGCACCCCGGCGAGCGCCTTCTGGCGCCGCCGCTGCACCGAGCTGCCCAGCCCGATCGCCTCGCGATACTTGGCGACCGTGCGGCGGGCGAGATCGAAGCCGCGTTGCTTCAGCAGATCGACCAGCGCATCGTCGGACAGGATCGCCTTGGGATCCTCGGCGTCGATCAGTTGCCGGATCGCGGCCTTTACCGCTTCGGCCGATACCGCGCCTTCGCCATCGGCCGAAGCGACGCCAGAGGTGAAGAAGTACTTCAGCTCGAATGTGCCGCGATCGCAGTGGAGATACTTGTTCGAGGTCACGCGGCTGACGGTCGATTCGTGCATCGCGATGGCTTCCGCCACCGCCCGCAGCGTCAGCGGGCGGAGGTGCGAGACGCCGTGGCGGAAGAACCCGTCCTGCTGCTTCACGATCTCGGCCGCTACTTTCAGGATCGTCTTCTGCCGCTGGTCCAGCGCTTTCAGCAGCCAGTTGGCGTCGGCCAGCTTTTCCCCCAGCCAGCCGCGCGCTTCCTTGCTGACGCAGGCGCCGCGCATTTCCACGTAGTAGCTGCGATTGACCACCAGGCGCGGCAGCGTAGCCTGGTTGAGCGCGATATCCCAATCGACCGAGCCGTCCTTGCGTGGCACCGCGCGGATCAGGATGTCCGGCACCACGGCTTCCGCGCCGCCGCCGCCGAAGCGCAGGCCGGGCTTGGGGTCGTAGCCGCGCAGTTCGGCCAGCATGTCGGCGAAATCCTCGTCATCGACGCCGCACATGCGCTTGATCCGGGAAAACTCCCCGCGCGCGACAAGGTCGAGGTTGTCGATCAGCCGCGCCATGCAGGGATCGTAGCGATCGGCCTCGCGCGCCTGCAGTGCCAGGCATTCGGCCAGCGATCGCGCGCCGACGCCCGTGGGATCGAGCGATTGCACCAGCGCCAGCGCCGCTTCCGCCGTGGCGGGGGGAACGCCGAGGTCGGCGGCCGCTTCGGCCAGGGTGATGGTGAGGTAGCCGGCCTCGTCGATCTGGTCGATCAGCCAGCGCGCCACGAACAGGAGCTGCGCGTCGGACGTCGCCGCGCCGATCTGGGCATGGAGGTGCTGCGCCAGCGTCTCGTCGAAATCGCCACGCTCGTCGATACCGGGGCCTTGGCCGCCCGCCGCCGCGCCCGCAGTTCCACTCCCCGTGCCGTAATCCGGCCCGTCGCCGGTATCGCGATCCCGGTCGAGCGCGGTGACGTCGATGTCGAGCGGGCGATCCTCCTCCACCCGGCCCTCGCTGACGAGCTGGTCGACCGGGGAGGTTTCAAGCTGGGTACGCCGGGCGTCCTCGGGCAGGCCGTCCAGCGGATCGGGCGGCGCGGCCGCCTCGCCGATCTCGAGCAGCGGGTTGGCGTCCAGCGCTTCCCCGATGAAGGTTTCGACTTCGAGATTGGACAGCGCCAGCAGCTTGATCGCCTGCTGGAGCTGCGGCGTCATCACCAGCGACTGGGTTTGCCGTATGTCGAGGCGCGGACCCAGCGCCATCGTTCAGTGTTCCCCCGCCCCGCGCATCAGAGCGTGAAGCCCTCGCCCAGATAGAGGCGGCGCACGTTGGGATCGGCCACCAGCGCTTCGGGGCTGCCCGCGAACAGCACCTGCCCGCCATAGATGATGCAGGCGCGGTCCACGATATCGAGCGTTTCGCGCACGTTGTGGTCGGTGATGAGCACGCCGATGCCGCGCCGCTTGAGGTCCTTGACCAGGTGGCGGATGTCGCTGATCGACAGCGGGTCGATCCCGGCGAAGGGTTCGTCGAGCAGGATGATCGATGGCTTGGCGGCCAGGGCGCGGGCGATTTCGCAGCGGCGCCGTTCGCCGCCCGAAAGCGCCATGGCCGGGCTGGAGCGCAGGCGCGTCAGGCCGAATTCGTCCAGCAGGCGATCGAGTTCGGCCATGCGCGTGGCCTTGTCCGGTTCGATCAGCTCCAGCACGGTGGCGATGTTCTGTTCCACCGTCATGCCCCGAAAGATCGAGGTTTCCTGCGGCAGATAGCCCAGGCCCAGGATCGCGCGGCGGTACATCGGCAGGCGGGTGATATCCACGCCATCCAGCAGGATGCGGCCCGAATCCGGGCGCACCAGCCCCATGATCGAATAGAAGCAGGTGGTCTTGCCCGCGCCGTTCGGCCCCAGCAGGCCCAGCACTTCGCCCTTGCCCACGGACAGCGAGATATCGGTCAGGACCGCGCGCTTGTCGTAGCTCTTGGCGATCGACACCACTTCCAGCCCGCCCTGCGGCAAGGGAGGCGAGGTGTCGTTCGATCCTGGGGCCGATCCCGGCGTTTGCCCGCTGTCGGCGGGCGTGGTGTCGGCAAGGGCTGTCATCTGTATGCGGTTCCGCCTGAACTGTTTATGGTTCTGCCGTTTCCGGTCGCTGACCCGCCATAGCCGGGTCTGGCGCGCGATCAAACCCCTCGCGCGCAACTTGCGGGCAGCTTCCGGCATAACTGGCAGGATTTGTGCATGGCCAGCGCTTCCGACCGGCCACCGCGCGCGATAAATGCCCGATTGGCCTTGAAACACACCGGATTGCGTGATCTATTCGCGGAAACGGACCTAAAAGGAAGGGTGAATGGGCAAGGCCTTCTCCGTCGGGCGCAATCGGGGCCAGAGCCGGGGCCAGCTGGATTGGCGCAAGCGGATGAGCGACAACGTCGCCTATGCGCTGCTGGTCTATACCGGCCTGCAGATTTTCGTGACCATGCAGGCGATCGAGGGGGACAGCGCGTCCGCGCTGCCGATGCTGGCGCTGGTGGTGCTGGTGGGGGCGATCATTCCGATGTTCCGCCGCTTCGAACGGCGCTGGGAGCATATCGGCGATGCCGCCGCCGCCGATCCGGACAGGCGCGCGGCGTTCCGCAAGGATCAGTTTTCGATCTGGCTGCTGGCTATCGGGCTGCCGTTCCTGCTGACCGGCCTGTTCAAGCTGATCGCCGCGCTGTTCTGAAGAAAGCGCCGTTCTGAGAAAGCACCGGCGCCCGGCCGGCAAGCCCGCGATTGCGGTCGTGAATCGGGCGGGCTAGACGCCGTGGCCTGATCGCTTGCGCGGCACCCCTCCGCGCCCCATCCGAGAGGCCGAACCATGTTGTCCCCCGCCTTAGCCCAGGAGCGCTGCCACGCGCTGATCGAACGCGCCGTGCGCGCCGGCGCGGAGGCGGGCGATGCGATCTATCTCGCCAACGCCAGCGAATCGGTGCAGGTCCGGCTCGGCGCGCTGGAGGATGTGGAGCGGTCCGAGTCCGAACATATCGGCCTGCGCGTGTTCGTCGGCGGCGCTTCCGCCTCGATCGGATCGACCGACCTCGGCGATGCCGCGCTCGACGAACTGGCGACGCGCGCGGTGGCGATGGCGCGGGCCGCGCCGGCGGACAAGTACGCCGGCCTCGCGCCCGAGGACCGGCTGGCCAAGGGGCCGTTCGCGGACCTCGATCTGGAAGACGTCGCCGAGCGTTCGCCGCAGGACCTGCGCGCCGCGGCCGAGGAAGCGGAAGACGCCGCCCGCGCGGTTGCGGGCGTGACCAACAGCGAAGGCGCGGGCGCCAGCGCCGGGCGCGGCGTGGTCGCGCTCGCCACCAGCCATGGCTTCTCCGGCGCCTATGCCGCGACCAGCCACGGGTTGTCGGCGTCGGTCGTGGCCGGCGAAGGCGGCGCGATGCAACGCGATTACAGCTGGCGCAGCGGCCGCCATGCCGCCGACCTGCTGCCCCCCGCCGAAATCGGCCGCCGCGCCGGGGACCGCGCCGTGGCGCGGCTCAACCCCGGCAAGCTCAAGAGTGGAACGATGCCGGTGGTGTTTGACCCGCGCGTCGGGGGATCTTTGGTCGGGCACCTGCTGGGCGCGATATCGGGCGCGGCGATCGCGCGGCGCGCCAGTTTCCTGCTTGATCGCGATGGCGCGCAACTGTTCGATTCCGCGATCACCATTCTCGACGATCCGCTGCGGCCGCGCGGGTTGCGATCGCGCCCGTTCGACGGCGAAGGCCTGCCGACCGCGCCGCGCGCGCTGGTGGAGGCCGGGCGGCTAACCGGCTGGCTGATGGATTCGGCCTCGGCCCGCCAGCTGGGCGCGGAACCGACCGGCCATGCCTCGCGCGGGGCTTCGGGGCCGCCGCACGTCACCGCCAGCAACGTGGTGCTCCAGCCCGGCACGGTCACACCGCAGGCGCTGATGGCGGACATCGCCGACGGCGTCTATGTGACCGAGCTGATCGGGCAGGGGGTGAACGGCGTGACCGGCGACTACAGCCGGGGCGCTTCGGGCTTCCGCATCGTCAACGGCGAGATCGCGGGGCCGGTGGCCGAATTCACCGTGGCCGGCAACCTGATCGACATGTTCGCCGCGCTGGTGGCGGCCGACGATCTCGACATCCACCGTGGCATCGATGTGCCGACGCTGCGGATCGATCGCCTCAGCATCGCCGGGGATTGAAGCCGGCATGGCGGTGGGGCCGGGCTTGCCGGGAACTTTCGCGCGGGCGGGGCGTCGTCGTGCGCATATGGCCGTTTCTTACGTTTCGCATCATCGCCTGCCTGTCCTGATCCTGTCGCTGCTGGCCGCGTGGATGGCGCCGGCCGGGCCAGTTGCCGCGCAGAGCGCATCGCCCTCCGCCAACACGTCGTCCTCCGCATCCGGCGGCGCGATCGCTTCCACCGTTTCGGCCGATGCCGACGCCCAGATCGCCGCGCGCATCCGGGGCATCTTCGCCGAGATCGGCGGGCTTAAAGGCATCGACGTGCGCGTCGCGGCGGGCGTCGTCACGCTGAGCGGGCAGGTGGCCGACGAAAACGCGATCGCGCAGGCGCAGGCGATCGCCGGGCGCGTGGCCGGCGTGGTCACCGTGCAGAACCGCGTGACCCGCAATCTGGCCGTGAACAGCAATCTCGACCCGGCGCTCAGCGGCGCGCGCGGCAAGTTCGCCGGGCTGATCGCGGCGCTGCCGCTGATCGGCGTGTCGATCGCGGTGGCGGTGCTGATCGGGATGCTCGGTTACGCGATCGCTGCCCGCAAGAACCTCTGGCACCGCGTCGCGCCCAATCCGTTCCTGGCCGAACTGCTCGCCAGCGCGATCCGCTTCACGTTCGTGGTCGCGGGGATCGTGCTGGCGCTCGACATCGTGGGAGCGACGGCGCTGCTCGGCGCGGTGCTGGGCGGTGCGGGGGTGTTCGGCATCGCGGTGGGCTTCGCGGTCAAGGACACCATCGACAATTACATTTCGTCGCTGATGCTTTCGATCCGCCAGCCATTCCGCGCCAACGACCATGTGAAGATCGATTCTTGGGAAGGCCGCGTGGTGCGCCTGACCAGCCGCGCCACCGTGCTGATGACGCTGGATGGCAACCACCTGCGCATTCCCAACAGCACCGTGTTCAAGGCGGTGATCGTCAACTTCACCACCAATCCCACGCGGCGCTTTGCGTTCGACGTGGGCATCGATCCGGCCGCCGATCCGGCCACGGCGCGCGCGGTGGCGCTGGAGGCGATGCGCGGGCAGGATTTCGTGCTGCCGGCGCCGGAGCCGTCAACCGAAGTGGTCAGCATCGACGGGGCGACGCAGGTGCTGCGCTTCACCGGCTGGGTGGACCAGACGCAGACCGGTTTCGGCAAGGCGCGGACGCTGGTGATCGAGGCGGTGCGGCGCGCGCTGCGGGGGCAGGGCTTCGCGCTCCCGGACACGGTCTATCATGTGCGGATGGAGCAGGATGCCGGCGAAGCGGCGCCAAAGGCCGAGGCGCCGCCGGTCGAGGCGGCCGGCGCCGAGAGCGTGGCGCCCGAGCATCATATCGCAACGATGGTCGATCGCGAGCGCGCGGGCAATGCGCAGGGCCGCGATCTGCTGGACGCCAGCCGCCCCACCGAGTGAGGCGGCCGGTCGGTCCGGAAAGAAGGGTCAGTCGGCCTTGGCGGTCTTGGCCGCCTTGGCGCGCTCGATCGCCTCGATCGTGATGCGCTTGGCGTCGTCGGCGCCGCCCCAGGTGCCGATGCGCACCCACTTCTTCTTTTCCAGATCCTTGTAGTGGGTGAAGAAGTGCTCGATCTGCTCCATGACGATGCCGGGCAGGTCGTCCTTCTCGGCAACGTCGGAATAATAGGGGAAGGTCTTGTCGTCGGGCACGCAGACCAGCTTCTCGTCGCCGCCGGCTTCGTCTTCCAGGTTCAGCACCGCGATCGGCCGGGCGCGCACGACGCAGCCGGGGATGAAGGGCGAGCGCGAGATCACCAGCGCGTCCAGCGGATCGCCATCGGGCGAAAGCGTGTGCGGCACGAAGCCGTAGTTCGCCGGATAGCGCATCGGCGTGTGCAGGATGCGGTCGACGAACAGCGCGCCGGAAGCCTTGTCGAACTCGTACTTCACGGGTTCGCCGCCAGTGGGCACTTCGATGATGACGTTGAGAGTTTCGGGCGGGTTGTCGCCAGTCGGAATCAGGTCGATGCGCATGGTTTGCCTATGGTTTGGCCCCGAAACGGCGGCCGGTTCAAACGCGATGGTGCCGCCTCTAGCGGCGCGGGTTGTGCGCCGCAACAATACTTATCGCCAACAAGGCCGATCGGACCGGATGGTTCAGTGGCCGCCGCCCAGCGCGTTGATGGTGAAGGCGATCACGCCGATGTTGAACACGAACGCGGCGAACGAATGCAGCGTGACGATGCGCCGGATCGCCTGGCTGGTGATCGCGGTATCCGATGTCTGGAACGTCATGCCCAGGGTAAAGGCGAAATAGGCGAAATCGAAGTAGTCCGGCGTGCCCGTGCCTGGAAAATCGAGGCCTCCGGTATCCTTCCCGCTCTCGCCGCCCCGCACATAGTACAGATGCGCGTAGTGCAGCGCGTAGACCATGTTGGCGAAGAGCCAGGTGAGCACGAGCGTGCCGATCAGCTTGGCCAGGCCGATATGGTTGCCCGCGCTGGCGCTGGGCAGTTCGGCCGCGATCGCCGCCATCACCACCAGCGTCAGCACCGTGGTGATCGCCAGCACCACCACCCTGTTGGCGTCGTTTTCCTCGGAATGGCGGCGCATCGCGGCGGCATCGCATTCGCGCAGCAGCGGCCACAGCGAGACGAGGAAGGCGGTGGCGCCGAAATCGAAGCCCATCGCCAGCGAATCCGCCACGCCGTGTCCGCCGAACAGGGTGCGCCAGCCGGCGAAGCCCGCCACGCTCAGGATCAGGAACAGGACGAAGCGCGCCGGAGCAAAACGCTGGCCGAGCGCCCACCGTGTTCCCGTTCCCGAAACCATGGCGTTAGCGCGTCGTCCGCTTGGGCGAGAGCAGGATGTCCAGCCCGGTGGGCGCGGTGCCCGGCGCGGCGCGTTCCAGCCAGGGCCAGCGCAGCCCGTCATGGTAATCGACCGACACCGTGGTGACGCGGTCGTCGCGCCGGATCGTCAGCTCCAGCGGCTTGGCCCCGCCGGCGGCGTCGGTCTTCGCGGCGGTGATCGCCTGCTTCAGCGTCTCCTGATCGTAGGTCAGGCCGTTGACCGCGACGATCTGCACGCCGCTGACCACGCCGGCCTTGAACGCGGCGCTGTCCCAGCGGCAGGAGGTGACCTTGCCGTCCTTGTCGATCGTCACGCCGATCGAATGGTAGAGCGAAAGCGCCTTGCTGTCCGCGGCCCGGGCCTTGTCGAACGGGTTCGGTTCGGCCTTCCACACCAGCTTGTAGCCGCCACGCTCGATCCCGCCGAGCGGCGCGGGCTGGCCCGGCGTCTGGATGCGGGTCTTGAGGAAGCTGGCCCAGTCATAGGGGAACACGCCGTTGAGCGTGGAAACCACGTCCTCGAACTCGTAGGGCACCACGCCCCAATCGCCATCGCGGATGCCGAAGAAGGCCTTGGCGAAATCGTCCAGCCCCTTCTTGCCGGCGGTGCCCTGCCGGATGATCTGGTCCGCTTCCAGCCAGACCAGCGCGCCTTCGGTATAGTACTCCTCGTTGCGGGCCAGCGAACTGAACGGCTTGGGCTTGCGCGCGGCGAAGACGGGGTCGTGCGTGGTGTCCTCCACCGAACGCCATTCGCGGCCCGGATACTGGGTGAACAGTCCGGCGTTGTTGGCCAGCATGCCCAGCACGGTGTCCTTGGTCTGCACGCCAGACCGCGCGGCCAGGACATAGCCCCAGAACTGGTCCTGCCCTTCATAGACCCACAGCAGGTTGTCCTGCATCGGCTGGCGGTAATCGGGCGTCCACAGCTTGGCCGGGCGGCGGAACTTGCCGTCCCAGCTGTGGGAGAATTCGTGCGGGATGACGTTGCGGTCCCAGTCGTTCGCGGCCCAGTCGATCCAGGTGCGCGGTTCGTACTGGTTCTCGCTGGAGCGGTGGTGCTCCAGCCCGATACCGCCCATGCGGTCGGTCAGCGCCAGCAGCAGGTCGTAGTGATCGAAATGCTTGGCGCCGTAGAGTGCCAGCCCCTCGTCCACCAGCGCGCGATAGGTGGCGAGGTTCTCGGGCTTGATCGCCAGCAGTTCGGGCTTGTCGGCGATGGCGTCGAGCCAGACCGAATTGCCGAGGAAGAAGCGCTGGGCATGAAGGCCGGCGAAGATCGGGGAATCGACCAGCGTCTCGTAATCGGTGACGTCCCAGCTCACGCGGTTGCCGGCCTGCTTCTTGCCGTCGAGCGCGGTGAACACCGTCCAGCCCTCGGGCACGGCGACCGTCGGCTGCACCTTGATCTGGCGGACATAGTGCCCGGCGGGATAGAGCGACATCTTCTCCCACTGCAGGTTCAGCATTTCCCGCGTCATCGTGATGCGGCCTTCGGATTCGCGCAGGGGCGAGGTGTGGACCATCCGCGCCTCGATCGCGCTCGTGCCGGCCGGCACGTCGACATGGAAGGCATAGACCTCGACCGGATCGCGCGTCCACGTCAGCACCTTGCCGCCGGCGGTGAAGCGCACGTCGGCGAGTTCGGACAGCGGTCCGCGCGGCCCGTGGTTGCCGGGCAGCCATTGCGGATAGAGCAGCGTCAGCCGCGTCGCGCCCGCAGGAACCGGGATCGTCTCGGTCACGCGGTACGCTCCGCGCGTCACGTCGGTGGCGTCGATGTCGAGCCGGATGGTGCCGGGAAACGGCTTGTCCTCGGGATCGGGCACCTGGCGCACGATGGGCACCGCCATCGGCTTCGTGTTGGTGACCGGCTGGACCTGGGCATGGGCCGGAAGGGTGGACGCGGTGACGAGAAGCGCGGCGAGAAGGGCCGGGGCCTTGAAGGAATTTGCCATGGCGCCTTCATGGCGCGAACCGGTTCCGTCCGCAACCATTGCCGAGTGCCCTTTTCGTGGGACCACAATGCGGCTAATCGCGCGGGCCATGAGCCAGATTCAGACGCCCCAGGCCATTCGCGGCACGCAGGACATTTTCGGTGCCGACGCCGAAGCCTTCGCCTTCGTGGTCGAAACCTTCGAACGCGTGCGCAAGCTGTACCGCTTCCGCCGCGCGGAAATGCCGGTGTTCGAAAAGACCGCCGTGTTCAGCCGCTCGCTGGGCGAGACGACCGACGTCGTCTCCAAGGAAATGTACAGCTTCGAGGATCGCGGCGGGGAATCGCTGACGCTGCGCCCCGAATTCACCGCCGGCCTCGCCCGCGCCTACCTGACCAACGGCTGGCAGCAATATGCCCCGGTCAAGGTGGCGACGCACGGGCCACTGTTCCGCTACGAACGGCCGCAGAAGGGCCGCTACCGCCAGTTCCACCAGCTCGACGCCGAGGTGATCGGCGCGGCCGAGCCGCAGGCCGACGTGGAACTGCTGGTGATGGCGGACCAGCTGCTGAAGGAACTGGGCATTGCCGACGGGGTGACGCTGCAGCTCAACACGCTGGGCGACGCCGAAAGCCGCGAGGCGTGGCGCACCGCGCTGATCGACTACTTCCGCGCCGTGAAGGGCGATCTTTCGGAAGAATCGCAGGACCGGCTGGAACGCAATCCGCTGCGCATCCTCGATTCCAAGGACCCGCGCGACCGGCCGTTCACCGCGGACGCGCCGAAGATCGATGCATTCCTCTCCGCCGAGGCGCAGGACTTCTTCGGCAAGGTGACCGCCGGGCTCGACGCGGCGGGCGTTGCCTGGACGCGCGCGCCGGCGCTGGTGCGCGGCCTCGACTATTACCGCCACACCGCGTTCGAATTCGTCACCGACCGGCTGGGCGCGCAGGGCACCGTGCTGGGCGGCGGTCGCTATGACGGATTGATCGAGACGCTGGGTGGCCCGCACACCCCGGCCGTCGGCTGGGCGGCGGGCGTCGAGCGGCTGGCGATGCTGGTGGGGGAGAAGGGCGAGGCGAATGCCGATGTGGCCGTCATTCCGCTCGGGGAAGCGGCGGAAACGGTCTGTCTGGCCATTACGGCAGCGCTGCGCAGGGATGGTTTGTCGGTTGACATGGGCTTTCGTGGCAACATGAAGAAGCGCATGAGCCGGGCAAACGATAGCGGCGCAAGCTACGCGGTGATTGTGGGCGAGAACGAGTTGGCAGATAGCATGGCTCTCGTTCGGAATTTGTCGACCGGAGTCCAAACGGCGCAACCGCTCGCGCTGTTCGGGAAGGTTCCCCTATCGTTGATGGATGGCATGACTCTGTCTGGCCCCCTTGAGCCTGGTCAGTCGATGGTCGGCGATGTCCTGCTGAATTCGCAGGACGAAAATTGACCATCTCCGACACCCGCCTGGCCCAGATCGGTGCGCGGTTCGCGGAGCTGGAGGCGCGGCTGGCTTCGGGGACGCTCGAAGGCGCGGAGTTCATCGCCGCCAGCCGCGACTATGCCGAGCTGGAACCGGTGGCGCGCGCCGCTGCCGCTGTCGTTTCGATGCGCGGTGAACTGGCGAGCCTTTCGACGCTGGACGAAAGCGATCCCGAAATGCGCGCGCTGGCCGAGGAGGAGGTCGCGCGGCTGAAGGCCGATCTGCCCGAGGCTGAACACCGCCTGGCCATCGCCATGCTGCCGCGCGACACCGCCGACAGCCGCCCGGCCATGCTGGAAATCCGCGCCGGCACCGGCGGGGACGAGGCCGCGCTGTTCGCCGCCGACCTGTTCCGCATGTACGAACGCTTCGCCGCCGAACAGGGCTGGCGCGTGGAAACGATCAGCGTCAACGCCAACGATCTGGGCGGGTTCAAGGAAGTGGTCGCCAATGTCGCCGGGCAGGGCGTGTTCGCCAAGCTGAAGTTCGAATCCGGCGTCCACCGCGTGCAGCGCGTGCCGGTGACCGAAAGCGGCGGGCGCATCCACACCTCGGCGGCGACCGTGGCCGTGCTGCCCGAACCAGACGAGGTGGACGTGCAGATCGAGGACAAGGACCTCAAGATCGACATCTACCGCGCCAGCGGCGCAGGCGGGCAGCACGTCAACACCACCGATTCCGCCGTGCGCATCACCCATCTGCCGACGGGGCTGGTCGTCGTCTGCCAGGACGAGCGCAGCCAGCACAAGAACCGCGCCAAGGCGATGCAGGTGCTGCGCACCCGGCTCTACGACCTGCGGCGCGAACAGGCGCAGGGTGCGGAGGCGGAAGCGCGGCGCGCGATGGTGGGATCGGGCGACCGCTCCGAACGCATCCGCACCTACAACTTTCCGCAAGGGCGCGTGACCGACCACCGCATCAACCTGACGCTGCACCGCCTGCCCGAGATCCTCGAGGGGCCGGGACTGGGCGAGCTGATCGGCGCGCTGACCGCCGAGGACCAGGCCAAGCGGCTGGCGGCGATGGACGCATGACCGTGGCCGAGCGGCTGCGCGATGCCGCCGCGGCGCTGGGTCCGGGGGCATCGACCGCGCGGCTCGACGTGGAACTGCTGATGGCCCACGCGCTGGGCGTATCGCGGTCGGACCTGCTGTTGCGCCACATGCGCGATCCCGCGCCGCCCGCGTTCGAGCCGCTGTTCGCGCGGCGGCGGGCGAGCGAGCCGGTCGCCTACATCCTGGGCCATGCGGAGTTCTGGAGCCTGGACCTGGCGGTGACGCCCGACGTGCTGATCCCGCGCGCGGATTCCGAAACGCTGGTCGAGGCGGCGCTTGCCGCCCGGCCCGACGTGCGCCGCGTGCTCGATTGCGGCACCGGTTCGGGCGCGCTGCTGCTGGCCGTGCTGAGCGCGCTGCCCGACGCGCGGGGGGTGGGGATCGACCGTTCGCCCGGCGCGCTGGTCGTCGCTGCCGGCAATGCGGAGCGCACCGGGCTGGCGGCGCGGGCCACGTTCCATGCGCGCGACTGGGACGTGCCGGGCTGGGCGTCCGGGCTGGACCGGTTCGACCTGATCCTCGCCAATCCGCCTTATGTGGAAGACGCGGCCGAGCTGGAAGCCGTGGTGCGCGATCACGAGCCGGCGGGCGCGCTGTTCGCGGGGGCGGAGGGACTCGACGCCTACCGCGTGCTGGTGCCGCAACTGCCGGGGCTGCTGGCGCCCGGCGGCGTCGCGCTGGTCGAGATCGGCTGGCGGCAGGCGGAAGCGGTGGCGGCGATTGCCGCCGGGGCCGGTTTTTCGGCGCGGCTGCATCGTGATCTGGGCGGCCGTCCGCGCGTGCTCGAAATGGCGATTTTACCCAAGATTTCGCTTGGCAAGGCATCGTCCGCCGATTAGGAGGCTTGTCAGGCAGGGCGACGGATGAAGGCTTCCCGTCCCGGCCAGTTCCACCATTTGCAGGAAAGACCGGCCTTTCCGGGTCGGCCGAAAGCAGATGCTGGGTTCCACGTTCCGAAGGCCGGGACTGTGGCGGAGGGTTGTGCGGCATTCTGATTCAACGGACGTTGCAATGGGGCCGCCCCAAGCAAGGAAGTGCCTGAGTTGAATAACAATCGTGGTAACAACCGCCGGCGGGGTCGCGGTAACAACCGTGCCCAGGGTGGCGGCCAGCAGCTCAACCGCATTGACAGTCGCGCCCGGGGCAACGCCCCCCAGCTGCTTGAGAAGTATCGCAAGCTGGCGCAGGACGCCCACCTTAATGGCGACCGCGTTCAGGCCGAATACTATCTCCAGTTCGCCGATCACTACTTCCGTGTGATCGCCGATACCCGCGTCCGGCAGGAAGAACAGCGCCAGCGCGGCAACGGCGAACGCTGGCAGGAGCCGGAGGGCGACGACGATTCGCTCGACTTCAGCGTGGAAGGCGATTTCCCCGCGTTCGACCGCGCGCCTTCGCGCCGCGACGAGCAGCGCGAGTTCCGCGAGCCGCGGGAACAGCGCGAGCCGCGCGACAGCCGGGAAGGCCGGGACAACCGCGAAGGCCGCGATAACCGGGACGGCAGAGACAGCCGGGACGGGCGCGACAATCGCGAACCGCGCCGCCGCTTCGAGCGCGAGACGGCGCAGCAGGACGAGGCGCGTTCGGCCGATGTCCAGCAGGCCGATCCGTTCCGCGTGGACGAGGGTGTTCGGGCCGATGAGGGCGAGCCGATGGCCGGCCCTTCCGACAACCCGTTCGTGCGCGATGCCCGCGCGGCGCGCGGCCTGCGCCCGCGTGGCGAACGCCGCGCCCAGCAGGAACAGCCCGCGGCACAGCAGCCCGAGGAAGCGTCGGTGGCTGCCGAAGAACCGGCCACCCGTCCGCGCGCCGAACGCCGTCCGCGCCGCGAACCCGCGGTGAAGAAGGCCGAGGCCGCGCCCACGTTCGACGCGGCGATCCTGCCGCCGGCGATCGGCGCGCGCAGCGAACCCGAGCTGCCGATCGAGGCGCCGGCGGCCGAGGACGCCGCCCCCGCGCCGAAGCGCCGTGGCCGTCCGCGCAAGAGCCCCGCGCCGGAAGTCTCCGAAGCCTGATGACCGCAATCCCCGTGATCGGAATCCTGCGGGCGGGGTGATTGCTTGCGGTCGCGCGTCGCGCTCGCCATAGCGGGCGCGATGACGCGTCGCTCCCCGATTCATCGCCCCCTGCCGGAATGGCCGGGCATCTGGTCGCAAGGTCCGGCAGGCGCAGTGCTTGCCGGCGCGATCGCCGCCACCGGTTTCCAGCCGCTGGCACTGTGGCCGCTGGCGCTGGCCGGGCTGGCCTGGCTGATGCATCTGCTGGCCGGAGCGAAAAGCGCACGCCGCGCGGCCCTGCTGGGCTGGGCCTTCGGCGTCGGCCATTTCACGCTTGGCAACAACTGGATCGCCACGGCGTTCACGTACCAGGCGGAAATGCCGGCGTGGCTGGGCTGGATCGCGGTCGTGCTGCTGGCGCTGTACCTCGCCGTGTTTCCCGCGCTGGGCGCGCTGGCCGCGTGGTGGCTGTCGCGACGCTGGTTGGGACGGGCCGCGCTGGTTCCCGCTTTCGCCGCGTGCTGGATCGTCAGCGAGTGGATGCGCGGCTGGGCCTTCACCGGCTTTGCGTGGAACCCGCTGGGCATGATCGCGCTGGGCGGGTTCACGCGGCCGGGCCTGGCCATGGCGGCGCCGTGGACCGGCACGTACGGGCTTTCCGCCCTGGTGATCCTGCTGGCCGCGCAGTGGCTGTTCGCGGGCCGGGCCTTCGCCGCGGGGCGCTGGGTAGGGGCGGGCCTGCACGCCGCGCTGCCGGTGGTGCTGTTCCTGCTGCCGCTGCACGGCGGGGCGGAACAGGGCACGCTGCCCTTCACGCTGGTCCAGCCCAATACGCGGCAGGAAGACCTCAACGATCCGCGCACGTTCGAGGACCAGTTCCGCGTGACCGCCGGCCTTTCGCTCGCGCCCGATCCGCGCCGGACGCGGCTGGTGCTGTGGCCGGAATCGGGCGTGCCGGACTATCTGCGGCCGGGCTATGACCGCCGCTGGTACGAGGAGACGACCTATGCCGCCGATCCCGCGCTGGCGCGCGAGCGGATCGGGCGCGTGATCGGGCCGCGCGGCCTGCTCCTGACCGGCGCGGCCGACCTGGCCTTTACCCGGGGCAAGGTGACCGGAGCCTACAACGTGGTGACCGCGCTGGACGGCTCCGGCGCGATCCGGGGCAGCTATGCCAAGGCGCATCTGGTGCCCTATGGCGAATACCTGCCGATGCGGGAGCTGCTGGAGCCGATCGGCCTTTCTCGGCTGGTGGCGGGCAGCGTCGATTTTCTGGCCGGTCCCGGCCCGCGCACGATCGATTTCGGCCCGGTGGCGGATGGCGGATGGGGCAAGGCGGGCTTCCAGATCTGCTACGAGATCGTGTTCTCCGGCCACGTGATCGATCGCGGCAACCGCCCCGATTACCTGTTCAACCCCACCAACGACGGCTGGTTCGGAAGCTGGGGGCCGCCGCAGCATCTGGCGCAGGCGCGGATGCGCGCGATCGAGGAAGGCATGCCGGTGCTGCGCGCCACCACCACCGGCATCAGCGCGGTGATCGATGCCGACGGGGCGGTGCGCCAGTTCCTGCCATCGCACCATGCCGGGCGGCTCGACGGTTTCGTGCCGCCCGCCCACCCGCCCACGCTGTTCGCGCGGATGGGCAACCTGCTTCCGCTTTGCTGGGCCGGAGTTCTTCTTTGCATCGCGCTGGTTGCCAGCCGCCGCCGGTGGCGCTAGACGCACACACATAAAGAAACCTTTATATCGGATGGTGCAATGCGCGGCGATTACCTGTTTACTTCCGAAAGCGTCTCCGAAGGCCATCCCGACAAGGTGTCGGACCAGATCAGCGACGCCATCGTCGACCTGTTCCTGTCGAAGGACCCGGAAGCGCGCATCGCTTGCGAAACGCTGACCACGACGCAGCTGGTCGTGCTGGCCGGCGAGATCCGCTGCAAGGGCGTCTATGAAGACGGCGCCTGGGCGCCGGGCGCGCAGGCGGAGATCGAGAAGACCGTGCGCGATACGGTGAAGCGGATCGGTTACGAGCAGGACGGCTTCCACTGGGAAAAGTTCGAGTTCATCAACCGCCTGCATGGCCAGTCGGCCCACATCGCGCAGGGCGTGGACGCCGCTGACAACAAGGACGAAGGCGCGGGCGACCAGGGCATCATGTTCGGCTATGCCACCGACGAGACGCCTGACCTGATGCCGGCGACGCTCTACTACAGCCACAAGATCCTGGAACGCATGGCCGCCGACCGCCATTCGGGCGCGGCGCCGTTCCTGGAACCCGACGCCAAGAGCCAGGTGACGCTGCGCTACGAAGGCTCGCTTCCGGTCGCCGCGACGGCGGTCGTCGTCTCGACCCAGCACGCGCCGGGCTATGACGAGGGCGACAAGGAAGCCGAACTGCACGCCTATGTGAAGCGGGTGATCGCCGAGGTGATCCCGCCGGTGCTGCTGCGCGAGACCGTGTACTACATCAACCCGACCGGCTCGTTCGAGATCGGCGGCCCCGATGGCGACGCCGGGCTGACCGGGCGCAAGATCATCGTCGATACCTACGGCGGCGCCAGCCCGCACGGCGGCGGCGCGTTCTCGGGCAAGGACCCGACCAAGGTCGACCGTTCGGCCGCCTACATCACCCGCTACCTCGCCAAGAACGTGGTCGCGGCGGGTCTTGCCACGCGCTGCACGATCCAGATCGCCTATGCCATCGGTGTGTCCGAGCCGCTCTCGCTCTATGTCGACACGCACGACACCGGCACCGTGGGCGACGACCGGATCGAGCAGGCGATCAAGGGCATCGCCAAGCTGGGCGGGCTGACCCCGCGCGCGATCCGCACGCATCTGGGCCTCAACAAGCCGATCTACCAGCCCACCGCCGCCTATGGCCACTTCGGCCGCAAGGCCGAGGGCGATTTCTTCCCGTGGGAACGGCTCGATCTGGTGGACGACCTGAAGGCCGCCTTCGCCTGAGCGGATAACGCCACGGCACGGACAGCGGACGGCCCGCTCCCTTTCCGGGGGCGGGCCGTTCCCGTTTTCGGGCGCGGCGTGATGGGTTTCAATTGCGCTGTCCTACACGGCTCGTCCTGCGCCATGAGCCTGGCTTTTGGCGGAGCGAGCCATGCGCGACCTGACCCCCCGGATTGCCCTCGAACTGATCGCCCACGAAGGCGTGGCGCGCGAAGCCTATCGCGACAGCGTGGGGGTGTGGACCTGGAGCGTGGGGATCACCCAGGCTTCGGGGCACGCGGTCTTTCCGCGCTACAAGGACAATCCGCAGCCGCTGGAGCACTGCTTGGCGGTGTTCCTGTGGTTGTTGCGGACCAAATATCTGTCGGCGGTGCTGGCGGCGTTCGGGGCGGTGGAGCTGACCGAGCCGCAGCTGGGCGCGGCGCTGTCGTTCCACTGGAACACCGGGGCGATCGCGCGGGCGGGCTGGGTCAGGCGTTTCGTGGCGGGCGACGCGGCGGGCGCCCGCGTGGCGATGCTCGACTGGGCGCGCCCACCCGCGCTGCTGCCGCGCCGCCGGCGCGAACAGGCGCTGTTCTTCGACGGCGTGTGGACCGCCGACGGCACCGCGCTGGTCTATGACGTGGCGAAACCCGCCTACCGCCCTGCGGGCGCGAATCGCGTCGCGATCGCGCCGGCAATCGCGCGGCTGTTCGCCGGGGAGCCGCGAGAGACCGCCACCCCGGCGTGATGGAGGGGCCTCAGGCGAACTGGCTCTTGCGCGGCCCCATGTAGCCGAACAGGTAGCCCGCCACCTTGCGCATCTGGATTTCCTCGGCCCCTTCGGTGATGCGATAGCGGCGGTGGTGGCGGAAGATGTGCTCGAACGGCTTGTGCCGCGAATAGCCGATGCCGCCGTGGACCTGCATCGCCCGGTCCGCCGCTTCGCAGACCAGCCGGTTCGCCCAGTAGTTGCACATCGAGACCTTGTCGGAGAGTTCGCGCTCGATCTGGCGGTGCTCCATCCGGTCCATCTGCCACGCGGTCTTGCGGATCAGCAGGCGCAGCATCTCGCACTGGGTGGCAAGCTCCACCAGTGGGAACTGGATGGCCTGGTTGCGGGCGAGATCCTCGCCAAAGGGCTTGCGTTCGCGCGCGTAGCGGACCGCTTCCTCGACGCAGAAGGTCGCCGCGCCCAATGAGGAGGCGGCCTGGCGGATGCGGTTCTGGTGGACGAAGCTCTGCGCGATGGCGAGGCCGCCGTCGACCGGCCCCAGCACCGCGCTATCGGGCACCCAGACGTTGGTGAACGACACGCGCGGGTGATCCGTGGGCATGTTGAAGGTCCACAGGTATTCCTCGATCACCAGCCCGTCGGCGGGGTTGGGCACGAGGAAGCAGGTGATGCCCTTGGCTTCCCCGTCCTGCCCGCTGGTGCGCGCGAACGTGGCGCAATGCGTGGCGACGTGCATCCCGGTGGTCCACATCTTCTCGCCATCGATGCGCCAGCCGGGCACGCCATCGCGCGTTTCGCGCACCGCGCGGGTTTCCATGTGGGTCGCGTCGGAACCGTGCTCCGGCTCGGTCAGGCCGAAGGCGACGCGGCGGCGGCGCTCGAACCCGCCGAAGATGAATTCCTCCTGCTGTTCGGGCGTGCCGAAATGTTCGAACATGGCGACGAACGGGAAATTGCCGACGATCGAGTGTTCGTTCTGCAGATCGTTGTGCAAGCCCAGCCCCTTGGCGGCAAAGTGTTCGCGGATCACCGCCATCCACAGGTTGGAGCCGTCCTTGCCGCCGTACTTCTTCGGCGCGGAAAAACGCCAGTGGCCGGCGGCGTCGGCGCGGCGGGTGGCCTCGGTCAGCAGCTCCTCCCATTCGTGGCGGGGCAACCCGCCGTTCTCGAAATCGGTGCGCGCCCATTCGCGGCGATGGTCGAAGAAGCGGATATTGTCGTCCGCCTGCTCCAGCGGCCGGATCTCGGCATCGATGAAGGCGTCCAGTTCGGCAAGGTAGGCGACCAGATCGGCCGGGAGATCGAAATCCATCAGCATTGCTCCCATTGCGCGCGGGCCGGGGCCAGCGCCGGATATTTCGGCATGTCGGCGGCAAGCCGGTCGAGCGCGGCGCGGCGCAGGCGCGCGAGCAGCCCCGGCGTGGCGAGCGTGGCGCGTCCGGCCAGCACATCGTCGGCCAGCGCGCGGTCCGCTGGATCGGGGCGCCCGGCCAGTTCACGCTGGACGATGCCCAGCGCGTTGCGCGCGACGGCCAGATCGAACCGGTCGCGCCCCTCCAGCTTCGGCTTGACCGCCTCGCCCAGCCATTCGGCAATCGCCGTGAGGATTTCGGCCGCGCTCGCCTCGCCGGCGGAACCGGCGGCGGGCCGGGGGGAAGGTGGCAGCGCGCGCGCGCGTTCGGCTTCGGGCGCTTCCTCTTCGAGCAGCAGCAGCAGGTCGAGCTCCTGCTCGCTGGTGCGGCGCGATATGACGACGCGCTCCAGCGAACGGTCGGTGCGCGCGCGCCAGGATTGCGCCATCGCCATGCAGCCGAGCGCCCACCACACGGTGCGATAGACCAGCCAGAAGCGGAAGCGCTCCGGATCGATATCTTTGCCACCCGCTGCGCGATAGGCGGCGAAATAGCGCTCCAGCGTGGCGAGGCCGAAGGCGGGCCGGTCGAGCCGGCCGAAGCGCCACACCGTCATGCAGCCATAGGCGAGGTCCTCGTGGCTGTCGCCCAGGTGGGCCAGCTCCCAATCGAGCACGCCGGACAGATGGCCCTGGTCGACCAGGATATTGCCCAGCCGCAGATCGCCGTGGACTACACGCGGCGGGCATGGCGGCGGAAGGTTGGCGCGCAGCCAGGCAAGGCCGAGCGCGATCACCGGGCGGTCGCCGCCGGCTTCTTCGAACTGCGCGGCCAGTCCTTCCACGCCTTCGGCCGGATCGAGCCGGGGCAGGAAGCCAAGCGGCGCGGTGTCGAGCCGGTGAATCGCGGCCAGCGCACCCGCGATCTCGTCTATCAACCCGTCCGTCGCCTGGGCGAGAATGTCCGGCGGGCTGGCGGTGCCGGGCAGGCAGCGCATGATGAAGCCGATGCCGAAACCGTCTTCCGGTGTCAGCTCGGCGACGATTTCCGGCGCGGGCACACCGCCGGCATGGGCATGGCGGACCAGCGCGGCCTCGCCGTCCATGTGCAGCGCGCGGGTGGCGAGCCATTCTGCCGAAGGCGCGCGGCGCAGCACGAATCGTTCTTCGCCCTGCGGCCCGGCGCAGCCGAACAGCCAGCTTTCCATGTTGGCGCCGCCCGACAGGCGCTGCGGTGAAACGACCGTGCCGGCCAGCCCCGCCCGCGCCATGACGGCCCCGAGCCGCGCGACGAAATCGGTCGCGGCGCTTCCGGCTTCGTCGTCGGAACCCGTGCCTGCCATTCGCCCTCTCCATCGTCCGGTTCGTGCCGGACGGGAGCATTATCTTAATCGATCGATTAAAGTCCAGCGGGAACCGCCGATTGCCAACTATTGCCGTTTTACCGCGCCAAACGCCGACCAGCCGGGCGAGAGAGGCGACGGACCGTTTTGAAACGATCTTCGCCTAACATTTGCAATAAGTTAGATTTCAGTAACGATGGGTAAATCGGGTCGGGGTCATAACGGTCATATGAAGAGTCGCTTCACCAAGCTTCTGGCCGCCGCTGCGCTTGCCTTGCCGGCGCTGGGCGCCACGCCGGCGGTCCAGTCACGTCCGCCCGTCACGCTGCAGGATCAGCGTGACATCATCATCCAGCAGCAGATCGCCGCGATCGCCTCGCAAAGCCGGGGCCGGATCGGCGTGGCCGCGATGGACCTCGATGGTGGCGGGCAGATATTCCTCAACGGCGACATGCCGTTCCCCATGGCCAGCACCGCCAAGATCGCGGTGGCGGCCACGTTCCTCGAAGGCGTGGAGCAGGGGCGTTTCCGCCTCGATCAGCGTTTCCCGATGATGCTGTCGGTGGCCGAACGCGCCGGCGCGCGCAGCCCCATCGCTCCGGTGCGCGCCGGGCCGGTGATGACCGCGCAGGAACTCATGGAACTCATGATTACGCGCAGCAACAACCAGGCGACCGACGGGATCATCGCCGCGATCGGCGGCATCGCCCCGGTCAACCAGTGGCTGACGCGCAAGGGCATCGTCGGCCAGCGGCTCGACCACACGATGGCGACGCTGGTGCGCGACGATGGCAAGGTCAACCCGGCGACGGTGATCGATACCCGCACCAGCAGTACACCGCGCGCCATGCTGGCGCTGCTGGCCGCGATCGACCGCGGCGGCGCGCTCAATCCCGAAAGCCGCGCGGTTCTGCTCGATACGATGACGCGCACCAGCACCGGTCGCAACCGCATCCGCGCCGGCCTGCCCGAAGGAACGCTGGTAGCGCACAAGACCGGCACGCTGGCAGGCGTGACCGACGACGTGGGCATCGTGCGGCTGCCCGATGGGCGCCACCTTGCCATGGTGGTGTTCGTGGCGGGGCCGGAAGGCCACGGGCCGCACTCGGCGTTGATCGCGCAGGTCGCGCGCGTTCTGTACGATGGCTATAGCCAGCCGCTGGGCCGTTCGCTGCAGGAAGTCGCGCGCCGCTGAGGCATCGCACCGCGAAACAAGGGAGGCGTCGCGCAAGCGGCGCCTTTTTTGTTGGCGGTCATGGCGTTTGCGGACGTCGTGCGCTGCCCACCCCCGGCCCCTCCCGCAAGCGGGAGGGGAGCGAGACTTGCGGCGCCGAAGGCGGTGCTAGTCGCAGCGGGGTGGGCTTTCCACGCGCCGCGTCTGCAAAGAATATAACAGCCAAAGAGAAAGGGGCGCGGCCGCAAGGCCACGCCCCTCTATCTGTATCCTGCCCTTGCGGGCGGGGATTACATCTTCGCGGCTTCGCTCGCTTCAGCCGAGGCGTCAGCAGCCGGAGCGCTGGCTTCAGCCGACGCGTCAGCAGCGACGTCCGACGATTCAACAGCGGCTTCGGTGGCGGCTTCGGTAGCTTCCGGAGCCTTTTCGCCGCAGCCGGCGAGGGTGAAAGCGGTGCCGGCGACAGCGGCGAGGATGAGCTTGCGCATGCGTTACAATCCCTGGATTGAAGTGAACCGCGCCGGGCAAGCAGCCCGCCGCAAAGCCTACTCGTGGGGTAGACTTCGGGACCTCAATTAATCGGCAATTCATTCCCTTGCAAGCATAAGACGAACATGAAATGCCTTTCACCGTGCATCGCGCGGAGGAGGAAGGCTTTTTTCGTCGGTATCGGGTGCGATAGTCCGCCCTGTACGAGCGCCGAACCGTTCCCGCCGGAACCGGCCTCCTGCACCTTCCGTTCCGCCGCGCAAGCGGGTACACCGCCGCGATGGACGGCACCAACAGTTCCCGGCAGCATCTCTATCTGGTCGATGGCTCGGCCTACATCTTCCGCGCCTATCACCGCCTGCCCCCGCTCACCAACCCGCAGGGCGTGCCGGTGGGTGCGGTCTATGGCTACACCACGATGCTGTGGAAGCTGGCCGACGATCTCCACAAGGCGGACGGGCCGACCCACCTGGGCGTGATTCTCGACAAGGGATCGGTCTCGTTCCGCAACGACCTCTACGATGCCTACAAGGCCAACCGCCCACCCCCGCCCGAGGATCTGGTGCCGCAGTTCCCGCTGATCCGCGATGCCACGCGCGCGTTCAGCCTGCCCTGCATCGAGGAAGCCGGGCTGGAAGCGGACGACCTTATCGCCTCCTACGCGCGCGCGGCCGCCGCGCGCGGGTGGGACGTGACGATCGTTTCCTCCGACAAGGACCTGATGCAGCTTGTCGGCACCGCCGACAACGGCGCGCGGATCGACATGCTGGACACGATGAAGAACCAGCGCATCGACGTGCCCGAAGTGATCGAGAAGTTCGGCGTGCCGCCGGAGAAGGTGGGCGATGTCCTGGCGCTGATGGGCGATGCGGTGGACAATGTGCCCGGCATTCGCGGCATCGGCCCCAAGACCGCGTCGAAGCTGATCCAGGAGCATGGCGATCTCGAAGCCGCGCTGGCCGCCGCGCCGGCGATGAAGCCGGGCAAGTTGCGCGAAAGCCTGATCGAGCAGGCGCCGATGGCGCGCCTCTCGCGCGAGCTGGTGGCGCTGAAGGAGGATTGCGACCTGCCGCTGCCGCTCGACGATTTCACGCTGGGCGCGATCCCGCCCGATCCGCTGGCGGCGTTCCTGGGCGAGCACGGCTTCACCAGCCTGTTGCGCAAGCTGGGCGTCGGCGCGCTGGCCCCCGTGTCCGCCGCGCCGGCGACGGGACAAGGCGCGACGGGGGGCGGCGGAACGGCGGAAGGCGCGGGGCCGTTGGTACCCGAAAGCGCGAGCCGGCAACCCTTGCCCGAATGGCCCGCGCCCGACCTGGGCCGCTATGCCTGCGTCCAGTCGATCGGCGAGCTGCAGCAATGGATCGCCCGCGCGTTCGAGGCGCGCGTGGTGGCGATCGACACCGAAACCAGCGCGCTCGACGCGATGGCGGCGGATCTGGTGGGGGTGAGCCTGGCGCTTGGCCCCAACGACGCCTGCTACATCCCGCTGGGCCATGGCGGCACCGACATGTTCGCGGAAAAGCCGGTTCAGGTGGACCGGACCGAGGCGCTCGCGGCGCTCAAGCCGCTGCTGGAAAGCGACGCGGTGCTCAAGGTCGGCCAGAACATCAAGTACGACCTCACGATCCTTGCCCGCGCCGGAGAAGCGGTCGGTGGCATCGTGGTTGCACCGATCGACGATACCATGGTGATGAGCTTCTGCCTGGATGCCGGGCGCAGCGAGACCGGCCTGGCCGGGCACGGCATGGACGAGCTTTCGGAAAGGCATCTCGGCCACGCCACGATGAAGTTCAAGGACGTGTGCGGCACGGGCAAGAAGGCGATCTCGTTTTCCGAAGTGCCGCTGGCGGACGCCACGCGCTATGCCGCGGAGGATGCGGACGTCACCTGGCGGCTGCACCGCCTGTTCCAGCCGCGCCTGTCGGACGAGGGCGGCACGCGCATCTACCAGCGCGTGGACCGGCCGCTGATCCCGGTGGTGGCGATGATGGAGCGCAACGGCATCCGCGTCGATCGCGAACGGCTGGCCGCGCTTTCGGCCGAGTTCGCCGCGCGGATCGCCGAACTCGAAACCGTGATCCACGCCAGGGCGGGCGGCCCGTTCACGATCGGCAGCCCCAAGCAGCTGGGCGAGGTGCTGTTCGACCGGCTGGGCTACAAGGGCGGCAAGAAGGGCAAGACGGGGCAGTATTCGACCGATCAGTCGGTGCTGGAAGGGCTGGCCGCGCAGGGCGCCGAAGTGGCGACGCTGGTGCTCGAATGGCGCCAGCTGTCCAAGCTCAAGTCGACCTACACCGAAGCGCTGCAAGCCGCGATCAATCCCGCGACCGGCCGCGTCCACACCAGCTACAGCCTGGTCGGCGCGCAGACCGGCCGGCTCTCCTCGAACGAGCCGAATCTCCAGAACATTCCGATCCGCACCGAGATCGGCCGCCAGATCCGCGAGGCGTTCGTGGCGGAGCCGGGCAACGTCCTGCTGGCGGCGGACTATTCGCAGATCGAACTGCGGCTGGCCGCGCACATCGCCGACGTGCCGGCGCTGCGCGAAGCGTTCGAAGCGGGCGAGGACATCCACGCGCGCACCGCGACCGAGATGTTCGGTCATGTCGACCGCGACACGCGCGGGCGCGCCAAGACGATCAACTTCGCCATCCTCTATGGCATCAGCCGCTGGGGCCTGGCCGGCCGGCTCGGCACCTCGGCCGAAGAGGCGCAGGCGATGATCGATCGCTATTTCGAGCGCTTCCCCGGCATCCAGCGCTATATCCACGAGACGCTGGAGAGCGTGCGCGAGCGCGGCTATTCCGAGACGCTGTTCGGCCGCAAGACCTGGTTCCCGCGCATCAATTCGAAGAATCAGGCCGAGCGCCAGGGCAGCGAGCGCGCGGCGATCAACGCGCCGATTCAGGGCACCAGCGCCGACATCATCAAGCGGGCCATGGCGCGCATGATGCCCGCGCTGGAGGAGGCCGGGCTGGGTGGCGTCCGCATGCTGCTGCAGGTGCACGACGAACTGGTGTTCGAGGTGCCGGAAGGCGATGTCGAGGCGGCGAAGCCGGTGATCGAGCGGGTCATGGCGGGCGCTGCGGAACCCGCTGTAAAACTTTCGGTTCCGCTGGGCGTCGAGATCGGCACCGGCGCCAGCTGGGGGGCGGCGCACTGATCGCGGTAACGATCTGCAAGTGCTTGTTGCAATGCGAAAATAATTAACCACTTCGGACTATTTTCCTGCTCCGGGCGCAACGGGCCGAAGGGGCGGCGAATGGACGCGATGGGTGGTTTCCCGGCAAACGACTGGGGTGACGGCGACGAGGGTGGCGGACAGGAGGTTTGGGAAGCCGGCCTTCTGCTGGATGCAACCCGCGCCGTTGCCGCCGCCGAGGAAGCCGCGCGACAGGCCGAGCAGCGGTTCCGCGAGGCGCTGGACGCGCTTCCGCAGGGCATCGTCGTTCTCGATGCCGAAGGGCGCTACATCCACTGGAACGAGGAATACGCGCGCATCTATCACCGGTCTGCCGACCTGTTCCGGCGCGGGGCGCGGCTGGTCGACACGCTGCGCGAAGGCATTGCCCGGGGCGACTATCCCGAAGCGCACGGGCGCGAGGAGGAATGGCTGGCCGACCGGCTCGACCGGCTGGAACACGCGGCCGACCGCCACGAACAATGGCTGTCCGACGGTCGCTGCATCATGATCGAGGAACGCAAGACCAGCGATGGCGGCACCATCGGCCTGCGCGTGGACATCACCGAGATGAAACAGCGCGAGGAGTCGTTCCGCCTGCTGTTCGAAAGCAATCCGGTGCCGCTGCTGGTCTATGATCCGGCGGAGGACACGATCGTTTCGGCCAACGCGGCCGCCGCCGACCACTTCGGCTATGACCTTGCCGAACTGGCGGGGCTGCCGGCGGAACGCCTGTTCGCGGCCGAGGAATGGAGCGAGGCGCAGCGCCTGCTGGCGACGACCGGATCGCAGAAGGATCGCTTCTGGCGCCAGCTGCGCAAGGACGGGCAGGAACTCGAATCGGTCCTGTTCACGCGGCAGTCGATGCTCGATGGCCGGCTGGCCACGATCGCCTCGGTCTTCGACGTGACCGAGCGGCGCAAGGTGGAGGCGCGCATCGCGCACATGGCGCGGCATGACGAGCTGACCGGCCTTGCCAACCGCGCGCACTGCCGCGAGCGGCTGCGCGATCTGCTGACCGGGGTGCGCCAGAACGGCCGGTCGGTGACCGTCGCGCTGATCGATCTCGACCACTTCAAGCCGATCAACGACACGTTCGGCCATCTCGTCGGCGACGCTCTGCTGGCGGAGGCGGCGCGGCGCATGTCCAGCCTGGTGCCCGACGATGGCCTGCTGTGCCGGATCGGCGGCGACGAATTCGCGGTGATCTTCGAAAAGCAGTCGCGCACGACGGTCGATTACGTCGCCAAGGCGATCATCACCGCGATGAAGGAGGCGTTCAGCGTCAGTGGTTGTTCGCTGCACATCGGCGCCACGATCGGCATGGCATCGGCACCCGACGATACCGCCAATCCCGAAACGCTGCTGCGCTACGCCGATCTGGCGCTTTATGCCGCCAAGGCCGACCGACGCGGCACGATGCGCCGCTTCGCGCGCGAAATGGACGTCGCCGCGCAGGAAAAGAGCCTGCTGGAGGCCGATTTCCGCAAGGCGATCCGGCTGGGCGAACTGGCGGTCCACTATCAGCCGCTGATCGATCTCGCGACCGGCGAGGTCGAATGCTACGAGGCGCTGGTGCGCTGGCACCACCCCGTGCGCGGCATGGTGATGCCCGACGCCTTCATCGGCCTGGCCGAGGAAATCGGCCTGATCGACGTGGTCGGCCAGTTCGTGCTGCAGAGTGCCTGCCGCGAGGCGATGTTGTGGCCGGAGCACGTCAAGCTGGCGGTCAATGTCTCGCCCATCCAGTTCCGATCGCCCAACCTGCTGGGCATCGTGGTGCAGGCGCTGTCGTCGGCGGGCATGGACCCGCGGCGGCTGGAGCTGGAAATCACCGAGGCCGTCCTGATGGAAAAGGGGCCGCAGGTTTCCGGCATGATCGCATCGATCCGCGCGCTGGGCGTGGGCATATCGATGGACGATTTCGGCACCGGCTACAGCTCGCTCAGCTATCTGCTGAGCTATCCCTTCACCAAGATCAAGATCGACAAGTCCTTCGTGCGCGACTTGCATCAGGAGCCCAATTCGCAGGCGGTGGTGCGCGCGATCATCGGCCTGGGCCACAGCCTGGGCCTGACCGTCACTGCCGAAGGCATCGAGGAGGAAACGGTGCTGGATTACCTGCGCGGCGAAGGATGCGCGCAGGGGCAGGGCTACCTGATCGGCCGGGCGCGGCCCGCAAGCGAACTGGGCGTGACGCGCGCGATCGCGAAAGAGGCGGGCTGATCCGCCGGCCCTGATTCTCTGGGCGGGCCGGACAGGCACAACTGGGTCCGATTTGGCGGTGTCGGCCGCCGGCGGCTTGGCATCGCCACGGCGCTCCGCAATGCTTCCCGCCCGGCCACGCGGTGCCGTTGGGAAGCGACGGGGGACCGATGGTCGCGCTGGTTTCGACAGTGGCCTATCTGGGGCTGGAAGCCCGCGCGGTGGAGGTCCAGTGCCAGATCGCGCCGGGCCTGCCCGCGTTCCGGCTGGTCGGCCTGCCCGACAAGGCGGTGGGCGAAAGCCGCGAACGGGTGCAGTCCGCGCTCGCCGCATTGGGGCTGGCGCTGCCGCCCAAGCGCATCACCATCAACCTTTCGCCGGCGGACCTGCCCAAGGAAGGTTCGCATTACGACCTGCCGGTCGCGCTGGCGCTGCTGGCGGCGATGGGCGTGGTCGATCGCGAACAGATCGCGGACTATCTGGCGGTGGGCGAACTGGCGCTGGACGGGCGGATCATCGCCAGCCCCGGTGTACTTCTGGCGGCGCTTCATGCCAGCGGCGCGGACAAGGGCCTGATCTGCCCCGCCGCGCAGGGCACGGAAGCGCGCTGGGCGAGCGGGATCGAGGTGATCGCCGCGCCCAACCTCGTCTCGCTGCTCAACCACCTGAAAGGCACGCAGCGCCTGCCCCCGCCCACGCCGGGCGAGGCCGATCCGCCGCGCCGCATGGCGGACCTGCGGCAGGTGAAAGGCCAGGAAACCGCCAAGCGCGCGCTGGAGATCGCGGCGGCGGGCGGGCACAACCTGCTGATGATCGGCCCGCCGGGCGCGGGCAAATCGCTGATGGCATCGTGCCTGCCCGGCATCCTGCCCGAACTGACGCCGGCCGAGGCGTTGGAAGTCTCGATGGTCGCCTCGGTTGCCGGGCTGCTGGAGGAAGGGCGGATCAGCCGCGCGCGCCCGTTCCGCAGCCCGCACCATTCCGCCTCGATGGCGGCGCTGACCGGTGGCGGCCTGCGCGTGCGGCCGGGCGAGGTCAGCCTGGCGCACCTGGGCGTGCTGTTCCTTGACGAGCTGCCCGAATTCCAGCGCGCGGTGCTCGATTCGCTGCGCCAGCCGCTGGAGACGGGCGAAGTCTCGGTAGCGCGGGCCAACGCGCATGTGACCTTCCCCGCGCGCGTGCAGCTGGTCGCGGCGATGAACCCGTGCCGCTGCGGCCACCTTGGCGATCCGGCGCTGGGATGCAGCCGCGCGCCGAAATGCGCGGCGGACTACCAGTCGAAGGTGTCCGGCCCGCTGCTCGACCGGATCGACCTGCATGTCGAGGTCGATCCCGTGTCCGCCGCCGACCTCGCGCTGCCGCCGCCGGCGGAAGGATCGGACGAAGTGGCCACGCGCGTCGCCGCCGCGCGCGCGATCCAGACGGCGCGGCTGGCGGGCAGCGGACGGCGCAACAATGCCGAACTCGATGGCGAGCTGCTCGATCGTAACGCCACCCCGGATGCGCCCGGCCGCAGGTTGCTGTTGCAGGCCGCGGAAGCGATGCGCCTGTCGGCGCGGGGCTATACCCGGATGCTGCGCGTGGCCCGCACGATCGCCGATCTCGGCGGCGCCGAGACGGTCGGCCGCGTCCATGTGGCGGAGGCGTTGAGCTATCGCCGGATGGCGCCCCGCGCCTGACGTCTTGAAGCTGGAAGATCGTCCGAATTTGCGGCAACTCTCTAGCGGCTGGTGATTTTCCGGAGGAGCGGCGTGATGCGAGGATTGCGGCGAAACGGGATGCGGGCGTCCGTGCTTGGGGCGCTGGTGATCGCGCCGCTCGCCCTGTGGTCCGCCCCCGTCGGCGCGCAGGAGGACCATTCGGGCCTCACCCGCGAAACCTACCGCAAGACCTGCCTGCTTTGCCACAGCAAGGCCGCGCCCGAAGGCGTGGCGCCATGGATCCTCGAAGGGTTGCGGCCGGTGCCGGGGTTGAAGCCCGCCGATGCCATGCCGGGCGTCACCTGCTGGCGCCGCTGCGAGATCTGCAAGGGCCGGCATGTGCCGGAAGCGAAACGCTGAGAATCCCGGACGCCCGGGATCAGCGTCCTGCCATCGCCTTGGCCTTGGCGAGATAGGTGCGCCCGATCCGGAGCGGCGTGCCGTCCGCCAGTTCCGCCGACCAGACGCCAAGACCATCGTGCCGCAACCCGTTGATCCGGTCCCGTCGCACGATTGTCGAGCGGTGCAGGCGGATGAAGCGATCGGGATCGAGCCGGTTTTCCAGGCCCTGGATCGTGTGCAGCATCAGGTAGCTGCGCGGCCCCACGTGCAGCCGCACATAGTCGCGCTCGGCATCGATGCGGTCGATGTCGGCGGCGGCGACGCGGACCAGTTCGGAGCGGTGCGGCACCCAGAATTCCTCGATCCAGTCACCCTTGGAGGGCGCGGCGGCCGATGATTCCGTGGCGGGGGTGGCGGCTCCATTGGCGATCCGGGCCAGCGCGCGCTCGATCGCGCGCTCCAGCCGGTCCTGCGCCACGGGCTTCAGCACATAGTCCACCGCATCGAGATCGAACGCCTCCACGGCGAAGTGATCGTGCGCGGTCACGAAGATCACCGCCGGCCGTTGCGCCTGGCCGGAAAGCTGGCGCGCCACCGAAAGGCCGTCCACTTCGGGCATCGTCATGTCGAGCAGGATCAGGTCGGGCGTCAGCGCCTCGACCAGCCGCAGTGCCGCGGCGCCATCGCTGGCGGTGCCGACCACGGTGATCGCGGGCAGGCGCGAACAGAGGATCTGCATCCGCTCCACCGCCAGCGGCTCGTCGTCCACGATCAGCGTTCGCATACCGTTTCCTCCCGTTTGTTCTTCCATGCCCGTTCAGCAGTTGCCGCCGTCCACGCGGGGGATGGTGAGCACCGTAGCATAGCCCCCCGCCGGCAGCGGCCCGCTATCGACATGCGCGAAATCGCCGAAGCGCGCGGCCAGCCGGTTGCGCACGTTGGCAAGGCCAATGCCGGTGCCGCCGTTTCCGCTTGTCTTGCCAGGACCGTCGTCGGCCACGGTCAGCACCAGCAGCCCGTCGGCCTCGCGCGCGCTGATGCGGATGGTGACCGGGCGCGTGGTGGCGGAGACGGCATATTTGATCGAGTTTTCGACCAGCGGCTGCAGGATCATGCCGGGCACGCAGGCCTGGGCAAGGGTTTCCGGCACGTCGAATTCGGTACGCAGCCGGTCGGGAAAGCGCACCGCCTCGATTTCGAGGTAGTGGCGCTGCAAGGCGATCTCGTCGGCCAGCGGCACGTCCGACGTGGGATCGGCGGCCAGGCTGTGGCGGTAGAAGCTGGAGATCGTCTGGATCATCCGTTCGGCCTGTTCGCCGCGCCCGGTCATGACCAGTGCGGACAGCGAATTGAGCGTGTTGAACAGAAAATGCGGATTTACCTGATAGCGCAGCGAGCGCAGTTCGGCGGCCTTGGCGGCGCGGCGGTATTCGCCCTCGCGCCATTCGGCCGCGCGCGCCATCTCGCCATTGCCGAGCGCGAGGTAGAGCGCCGCCCAGGCGATCAGCAGGAAGTAACGGCCCAGCGCGACATCGGTGAGCTGCCGCCACAGCCCTTCCTCGTGCATCGCGTTGCGCACGATGGCGAATTCATAGGGTTCGGCGCTGGCGCTTGCGGAAGGCGGTGCGGACGGCTGTGGCGGAGGAGCGACGGCCGATGCGGTAGCGGTGGGAGAAGCAGACGCTGAGAGAGAAGGGCTGGTGGCAGGTGCTGTCCGCGTGGCAGACGCGTGGGGCGTGTGCGTAGGCGCCGCCGGGCGGTTCGTGGCTGCTGGCGTGGGCGATGGCTTGCCGGTGGGCGCGGATGCCGCCCGCGCGGGAGCCGGCGGCGCGGGCGGCGCCGGCATCACGGCGGCCGGGGTCGGCGGTGGCGGAACGGTGATGCCCGCTTCCGCCAGTTCGCGGCGGACTTCCTCGAACGCCTTGCGCCGCTCCTCGGCGGCGATGCGGCGGCCTTCCTCCATCGCCTTGCGGCGCTCGGCCGAAGCGATGCGGCGCGCTTCGGCGGCCTGCGCGCGGCCATCGCCGACCTGGCGGCGCGCGTTCTCGATCGCGCGGGCGATATCATCGGCATCGTCGCCATCGACATCCGCCGTCATCCGGCCGGTACGGACCTGCGCCGTGCCGTCCGCGTTATGGCGCACGATCACGCCGCCCGGCGCGATCATCTCGGAGCTGCCATCCGCGTTGCGGCGCACGGTCAGCGGGAAATCGGGCGCCGGAGGGGGCGCGGGGGGAACCTGCGCGGCCGGTGGTTCCGGCGGAGACGGCGGCGGCGGGGATACTTTCGGCGCGACCGGATCGGGCAGGTCGACCAGAACGTTGCCCGACAGGTCATGCCGCATCCGGATGCCGCCGGAAGGCGCGGCAGCGGTGGTCTGCCCCGGCGCGGGTGACGGGCTGCCCGCATCGGTTGGCGCCGTGGGGCGCGCGCTGCCGGGTTCCTTCGCCGCTTCCTCGTTGAGCTTGCGCTCCATGATGCGCTGTTCGATCGAGGCGAAGGCCTGCTGGTTGATGACCGCCAGCGCCAGCGCGGCGGGCAGCATGATGACCAGCGACGCGCCGATGCGCAGGCCGATGCCGCGCCCGTCGAAGCGGCGGAGCAGCGGCCAGGCGAGCAGCGTGACCACGATTCCGGCCAGCGTCACCAGCGCGCGCCGCCACAGCAGTTCCTGGAATTCGCCCAGTTCGACCACCATGCCGCGCACGGTAACGAGCAGGAAGTAGCACAGCCACAGCGCGGCCGCCGACAGCACGACCTGCCGGGCGGGAACATGGGGGCGGGCGGAGAGCGCGTCTGCTTCTCCGGTGGGATAGGCGGAACTGGAAGCCATTGCCGCCTTCTACACCGGGTTCAGCGTTCCACGCCAGCGCGGCTGGTCGGCGCGAATCTGCGGTTGGTCGAGCATTCGGCGGCGCAGGGCCGGGCGTTCCATGCGAAACCCCCGGCCCTGCGTTGCGTCAAACCGCGTCAGGCGGGCAGCAGGCCTTCCTCGGCGATCTTCTTCTTCCACACCAGCGGGGCGAGCTGGTGGACGTTCTGGCCTTCGCTGTCGACGGCCACCGTCACCGGCATGTCCTGCACGGTGAATTCGTAGATCGCTTCCATGCCCAGATCCGCGAAGCCGACGACTTTCGCTTCCTTGATCGCGCGCGCGACAAGGTAGGCGGCGCCGCCGACCGCCATGAGGTAGGCGGACTTGTGGTTGGCGATCGATTGCGTGGCCGAAGGGCCGCGCTCCGCCTTGCCCACGCTGGCCAGCAGGCCCAGATCGAGCATCTGGTCGGAGAAGCTGTCCATGCGCGTGGCGGTGGTGGGACCGGCGGGGCCGACCACTTCGTCGCGCACCGGATCGACCGGACCGACATAGTAGATCACGCGGCCCCGGAAATCGACGGGCAGCTCCTCGCCCTTGGCCAGCATGTCCTTGATCCGCTTGTGCGCGGCATCGCGGCCGGTCAGCATGCGGCCGTTGAGCAGCAGGCGGTCGCCCGCCTTCCAGCCCTGCACCTCTTCGGGCGTCAGGCTGTCGAGATCGACGCGCTTCGCCGCGCTGTCGGGCGCCCAGTGGACTTCGGGCCATTCGTCGAGCTTGGGGCGTTCGAGGAAGCTGGGGCCGGAGCCGTCGAGCGTGAAGTGCGCGTGGCGGGTGGCGGCGCAGTTGGGGATCATCGCGATCGGCTTGCCGGCGGCGTGGCACGGCGCGTCCATGATCTTGACGTCGAGGATCGTCGAAAGCCCACCCAGGCCTTGCGCGCCGATGCCGAGCGCGTTGACCTTGTCGAAGATCTCGATGCGCAGCTTCTCGATATCGTTCTGCGGGCCGCGCTCCTTGAGCTGGGCCATGTCGATCGGTTCCATCAGCGCCTTCTTGGCCAGCAGCACGCAATGTTCCGCGGTGCCGCCGATGCCGATGCCGAGCATGCCGGGCGGGCACCAGCCCGCGCCCATCTGCGGCAGCATGTCCACCACCCAGTCGACGATCGAATCGCTGGGGTTCATCATCTTGAACTTGGACTTGTTTTCCGAGCCGCCGCCCTTGGCCGCGACGTCGACCGAAACCTTGCCGCCCTTCACCATGTCGACATGGAGCACGCAGGGCGTGTTGTCCCTGGTGTTGCGGCGGGTGAAGGCCGGGTCGGCCAGCACCGAGGCGCGCAGCTTGTTGTCCGGGTTCAGATAGGCGCGGCGCACGCCCTCATCGACCACGTCCTGCAGCGACCGGTCGGATTCGAGCCGGCAATCCTGCCCCCACTGGATGAACACGTTGACGATGCCGGTGTCCTGGCAGATCGGCCGGTGGCCTTCGGCGCACATGCGGCTGTTGGTCAGGATCTGGGCGATGGCGTCCTTCGCCGCCGGGCCTTGCTCGGCCTTGTAGGCTTCGCCCAGCGCGCGGATGTAGTCCATCGGATGGAAGTAGCTGATGTATTGCAGCGCGTCGGCGACGCTTTCGATCAGGTCTTCTTCCCGGATTGTCACCATTTCCGCCATTGTCGCTGACTCCTTCGTCGCTGGCTGGTCGTCACCGGCCGATCGCTGCCCGATCGGCGCCGGCCGGACCGATTGGCCGATTGAATCGATGGGCGCCCCTTACGCGCCGACGGGCGACGTGCAAAGCGCTTGGCGCGGGGAAAGCGATATTCTACAGGCGGTGCCCGGAAGCCCGGACTGGAATGCCCCGACACCGGCGTTGCACTGGTGTATTGATGGTGCAATACAGTAGCGGGTCGCTTTTGCAGGCCAGTTACGAGGGATAGCATGACAGTGGTGGAAGATCGGCCGATGGGCGCCGAGACCGGTGCGGACCTTGCCCCGGCGCGGCGCGCGATGATCGACAGCCAGCTCCGGGTGAGCGGCGTCAACGATCCGGCGATTCTCGCCGCTTTCGCCGCGATCCCGCGCGAGGATTTCGTGCCGGCGGAACGGCGCGCGGTGGCCTATGCCGATCGCGCGGTGCCGCTGGGCGATGGCGCGGTGCTGGCGCCGGCGCTGACGCATGGCCAGATGCTGACCGCCGCCGAACCGGTGCCCGCCGACACGGCGCTGGTGATCGGCAAGCCGGGCGCCTATCTCGCCGCCGTGGTGGGCAGACTGGTGGGCAGCGTCACGCTGGCCGCGCCGGGTGCCACCGTGGAGGGCGGTCCCTATTCGCTGATCCTGATCGATGGCGCGATCGAAGTGGCGCCCGCGGCGCTCGTGGCGGCGCTTGCCGACGATGGCCGTGTCGTGACCGGCCTGATCGAACGCGGCGTGGCGCGGCTGGCGATCGGCCGCAAGGTGGCTGGCGAAATCGCGTTCGCCAGCCTGGGCGAAGCGGATTTCGCGGCGCTGGCCGACTATGCCGCGCCGAAGAAGTGGAGCTTCTGAACGTCATGACGAAAACGGGGAGGGACAGGGCCGGACGAGGAAGCGCTTGGCTGCGCGCGGCCCTGCTGGGGTCGGCCGTCGGGTCGGCGCTGGCGCTTCCGGCCGCCCCTGCCCTGGCGGACGACCTGCGCGAGGCGCTGGTCGGGGCCTATAACACCAACCCGACGTTGCAAGCCGCGCGCGCCAACCAGCGCGCCACCGACGCAGGGGTCGCCGCCGCCAAGGCTCCGGGCCTGCCCAGCCTGGCCGGCACCGCGACCTATACCGAATTCGTCAAGAACAGCCCGGTCTCGTTCACCGCGCCGGCGCGCGTGCTGGTGGGTGAGGTCAACGCCGGCCTGCCGGTCTATTCCGGCGGGTCCGTGCGCAATTCGGTCCATGCCGCCGAAACCCGCGTGCTGGCCGGCCAGGCCAGCCTGCGCGGCACCGAATCGGGCGTCTTCAGCCAGACCGTGGCCGCCTATATGGACGTGATCCGCGATCAGGCGATCGTCGGCCTCAACCGCAGCAACGTGCAGGTTCTGGAAGTGAACCTGAAGGCGACGAGCGACCGCTTCGAGATCGGCGACGTGACGCGGACCGACGTGGCGCAGTCGAATTCGCGCCTTGCGCTGGCGCGCGGGCAGTTGCGGCAGGCCGAGGCCAATCTCGTCACCAGCCGCGAAACCTACATCCAGGTGGTGGGCAAGGTGCCGGCCGATCTGGAAGCGCCGCCGCCGCTGCCCGGCCTGCCCGCCACGCCCGACGATGCGGTGCAGATCGCGCTGGCCAACAATCCCGATCTTCAGGCCGCGCAGGAACAGAGCAAGGCCGCCGGCTTCGATACCAAGGCGGCCGGCGCATCGCGGCTGCCCAAGCTCTCGCTGTTCGCCACGGGCGATTACTACAACTACGTCAACTCGCTGAAGTTTGCCGAAAATAACCAGGTCGTGTCGGTCCAGCCCTACACCACGGCGCAGGCCGGCGTGCGGGCCACGATCCCGCTGTTCCAGGGCGGGCTGCCCGCCGCGCAGATCCGCCAGGCGCAGGCGCGCGAAGGCGCGGCGCTGGAACAGGAGATCGGCGTCGAACGGCAGGTGATCGCCACCGTGCGCGCCGCCTATTCCTCGTGGAAGGCGGCGAACGACGTGATCACGATGAACCAGACGGCGGTGGACGCGGCGGCGCTGAGCCTGGAAGGCGTGCGCGCGGAAAACACCGTGGGCAACCGCACGATTCTCGACATCCTCAACGCCGAACAGGAACTGCTCAACGCGCAGGTCCAGCTCGTTACCGCGCGGCGCAACGCCTATGTCGCCGGGTTCAACCTGCTGTCCGCCATGGGCAAGGCGCAGGCCAAGGATCTGGGGCTGGACGGCGGCGTGCTCTACGATCCCGAAGTCAACTACGACCGGGTCCGGAACAACATATGGGACTGGGCGCACGATCCCGCACCTGTCGCCCAATCCACACGCACCGTTGACACACCGGCCCAGGATGCGACAATTCCTTCTCAGACTGCTCCGTAACGGCGGGGATTCGGAGCGTCTGTTTCAGGGGTGCGAAAAGGCGATGCGGCAGGCTGGTGAACCTTCGGTCGAGGAAATACTCGAATCGATCAAGAAGGTGATCGCGCGGGATAACCGTGCCGAATCCGCGCAGGCGCGCGCCCGGCGCGAAGCGCCCGTACCCACACCCGCCGCTCCCGCCGCGCGCCCGGCCGATGTTCTGGATCTTGCCGAGGAGGACGCCGAGGTCCTGCTGGCGGGGGACGTGTGCGAAGACGAGGGCGATGCCATGACGGACGAGGACGACGCGCCGCTGCTTCCGGAAACCGCCGCGGTTTCCATGCGCGATTCGCTGGCGGCTCTGTCGATGCTGGCGCAACCGGGCGCCCAGCCGCAGATCGTCCGCTCGGGCGAGACCTCGCTGGAAGGCATGGTGCGCGACATGCTGCGCCCGATGCTGTCCGAATGGCTGGAAAAGAACCTGCCGGGCATGGTCGAACGGATGGTCGCCGCCGAAATCACGCGGATCGTCGGCAAGAAGGGCTGACCCGCCGTCCGGTTCGGCCGGGCGGGCATGAACCGCAATCCCTTCTGTCCGATTCGCTTTGCCTTCGATCGCGGAGCCGCTAACCCGGTTTCCATGAAAACCTTTTCGCTTCGCGCGGCGCTGCTGGCCGCCTGCTTCGTTTCGCCGCTTTCCGCCCCCATCGCCTTCGCGGCCGCCGGAGCCGCTCCGCCGCCGATGTCGGCGCAGGATCTGGTCACGCTGAACCGGCTGGGATCGGCCACGGTTTCCCCCGACGGGGCGTGGGCGGCCTATACCCTGACCACCACCGATCCCGTCACCTACAAGCGCACCACGGCAATCTGGCTGAGATCGCTGGCCGATGCGAAGGCGGCGCCGGTGAAGCTGGCGTGGGAAGGGTCGGTCAGCGATCCGGCCTTCGCGGCGGACGGCACGCTGTGGCTGCTGTCGGACCGCAAGCCCGCCGGTGCGGCCACGGACGCAGCCTCGACCACGCAGGTCTGGTCGGTGCGGCCGGCCACGCCCGACAGCGCGCGGCAGGTGACGGCGTTCAAGGCCGATGTCGCCGGGTTCAAGCTTTCGCCCGATGGCCGCCGGCTGGCCGTGTGGGGCGATATCGCGCGCAGTTGCCCTACGTTCGGCGGGTGCGCCGGCGATGGCAACGCCAGCCTGCCGGGGCCGGGCACGGGGCGGCTCTACAAGGACGGCGCGGGCTTCGTCCGGCACTGGGACGCGTGGGAGACGCCGGGCAATTACAGCCGCGTGTTCGCCTTCGCGCTGGGGGCCGACGGGCGGGTCGATACCGACAGCGGCCGCGCGCTCGATGGCGATCCGGCGCGGGGCGGCCTTGTCGGCGATGCGCCGACCAAGCCGTTCGGCGATGGCGGGGAAATCGCCTGGAGCGCCGATGGCAGCGCGGTGATCTATGCCGCGCGGCAGGCGGACCGGAACGAGCCGCATTCGACCAACATCGATCTGTGGTGGGCGCCGGTCGATGGCTCCGCCCCGAAGAACCTTACTTTGGCCAACACGGCCACCGACACGATGCCGGCGGTCTCGCCCGACGGCAAGTGGCTGGCCTATGCCGCGATGGCGCGGCCCGGCTACGAAAGCGACCGGCTGGTCGTTCACCTGCGCAACCTCGCTACCGGCGAGGATCGCGCGCTGACCGGGGGCTGGGACCGTTCGGTCGCGTCGCTGACCTGGACGCCCGACGGCAAGGCCCTGATCGCCACGGCTGAGGATGTGCTCGATACCCCCGCGTTCCGCATCGACGCGGCGAGCGGCAAGGTCGCGCGGCTGGCGCTGTCGCCCGACAAGGCGCGCGAAGGGCATATCAGCAACGTCCTGCCGCTGAAGGACGGGAGGGTGGTGTTCCTGCGCGATACGATCGACGCGCCGGCCGAGCTCTACGTGGCCAAGGCGGGCAAGCCGGGCCTGCGCATGACCGATGTGGCGGCCACGACGATGGCTGAACGCGCCCCGGTGGTGACCCGTCGCCTCAGCTTCACGGGCGCGAACGGCGATACCGTGTGGGGCTGGGTGACCAAGCCCGCCGGCACCACCGGCAAGCTGCCGGCGATTCTCTATGTCCATGGCGGACCGCAGGGCTCGTTCAACGACAGCTGGTCCAACCGCTGGAACGCGCGCGTCGTGGCGAGCCAGGGCTATGCCGTGGTCGCGATCGATTTCCACGGCTCCACCGGCTACGGCCAGGCCTTCGTCGATGCCATCAACCGCGACTGGGGCGGCAAGCCGCTGGAGGACCTGCAGAAGGGCCTGGCCGCGGCGGCGGCGGCCGATCCCCAGGTCGACGACGGCAATGCCTGCGCGATGGGCGCGTCCTATGGCGGATACATGATGAACTGGATCGAGGGCCAGTGGCCCGACAAGTTCAAGTGCATCGTCCAGCACGATGGCGTGTTCGACGCGCGTGCCATGGCCTACGAGACCGAGGAGCTGTGGTTCGACGAATGGGAACACGGCGGGCACCCCTATTACGAGGCGCCCGAGGAGTTCGAGAAGTGGAACCCGGTGAACCACGTGGCCAAGTGGAAGACGCCGATGCTGGTGGTGACGAGCGAGAAGGACTTCCGCATTCCCTATACCCAGGGCCTTGCCGCCTTCACCGCGTTGCAGATGCGCAAGGTCCCGTCCGAACTGCTGGTCTTCCCCGACGAGAACCACTGGGTGCTCAAGGCGAAGAATTCGCTGCAATGGCACGAGACGGTGTTCGCCTGGCTGGACCGCTGGCTGCATCGTGGCGGCGTTGTGGGCGGCGGGAAAGCGGACTGAGCCGTGGCGAAACCCGATCCGGCGCTGCTTGATGCCGCGCGCTATCCGTTCGACCTCGAAATCACCACCCGCTTCGCCGATCTCGATCCCAACGACCACATCAACAACGTGGCCATCGCGGCGGTGCTGGAAGATGCGCGCGTGCGCTTCAACGAGGCGCTGGGCTTCCGCACCGTGATCCGCCCGCTGCGCGCGATGGTGGCGAGCGTTTCGATCGACTATCTGGCGCAGGGGCATTACCCGCAGCCGCTGCGCTGCCACGTGGGCGCGGTCGCGATCGGGCGGACAAGCTGGACCGTGCAACAATTGCTGGTGCAGCGCGATGCCGCCGTCGCCACGGCGCGGACCGTGATCGTCTGCGTCGACGGGGACAGGCCCCACCCGCTGCCGGATGCGGCGCGTGCCGCGATCGATCAATGGATGCTCCGCGCATGACCGTTTCGCCCGAAGAACTGGCCCAGGCGGAAAGCGCGCTGGAAAAGCTGGGCGGCTTCGCGCCGCGCCGGCACATCTTCCTCTGCGTCGATCCGGAAAAGGACAAGTGCTGTCCGCGCGAAGTGGGGCAGGAAAGCTGGGCCTTCCTCAAGAAGCGGCTGGGGGAACTGAAGCTGGGCGGATCGTCGGGCGTGCTGCGCAACAAGGCGGGATGCCTGCGCGTGTGCCTCGTGGGGCCGGTGGCGGTCGTCTATCCGGAGGGCGTGTGGTATCATTCCTGCACGCCGCCGGTGCTGGAGCGGATCCTTCAGGAACACCTGATCGGCGGCGTGCCGGTGGAGGATTACCGGCTCAACCCGCCGGCGGGCTGAGGGCTGTCAGCGCCAGCCGTCCCTAGCCGCGCCAGCCGTCTTCGTGCTCGAACGGGTCCTCGATCGCCTCGTCGTGCCCGGTGCCGCTGGACAGGAAGACCAGCCCCATCAGCGCCGCCATCAGCATCATCGTCAGGCCGATGCCCAGGGTGACCGCGATGTAGAGATGGATCGAGACGAAGCCGACCACCTCGTAGAGATAGGTCGCGACCATCGCGATCACGCACAGCGTGACCAGCCCCATCCAGCGCATCAGCCGGAAATAGCGCGCCCAGGCGAAGCGGGCGTTCGCGGGGTCGTCGAGCGGGGATATTCTGGGCATATCGCGGCTCTCCATGCGCCGCGCGGCAGGGGCTGGCAATCGCTTTCGCCGTCAACGCCCTTTACTGTCACCGCGATAGTGGCATGATCGGTCAAACGGGCAGCGAACCGCGATGGCGCAAGCCGGTGCGGGGACCGGCAAGCCCGGAACAGGAAGAGGTTGCACCTAACGGGGAAGGATAGCGTCATGACCATTGCCAGGCTGATTGCAGGGCGCGGGGGAGAGGTGTGGCGCTGCCACGCCGAGGATACCGTCGCCGATGCGGTTGAAGTGCTCGCGAAGAAGCGCATCGGCGCGCTTCCCGTGGAAGATGGCGATGGTCACGGCGTGGCCGGCATCTTCTCGGAACGCGATGTGCTCTATTCGCTGCAGAACCACGGGGCCGATGCGCTGCGGATGAAAGTGCGCGACGTGATGACCGCGCCTGTGATCACGATCGCGCCCGACACCTCGGTCATGGAAGCGCTCGCGCTGATGACGCGGCGGCGGTTCCGCCACCTGCCGGTGGTCGAGAACGGGCGGATGGTCGCCTTCGTCTCGATCGGCGATCTGGTGAAGTACCGGATCGACCGCATCGAGGCCGAGGCCGACGCCATGCGGGTCTATATCCAGCAGGCCTAGGGTCAGGACCCATTACTGGCGCGCTTGAGGTTTGAAGCAAAATGGCCTGTTGCAAGGAGACAGGGCGCGGGAATATGTCGATATTTCAAGCCCTCTCGACGCCGCAGCGGGCCATTTTGGTCAAATCCCGCAGGGACGTCCAAATGGCTTCCATCTCGAACCGAAAGGCGCTTGCAAAGGCAGCCAGCCTTCGCGGCGCGCCTTTCGGCCCGATATGTTCGCCATTTGGACGCCTCGACCGCGCCGGTAATGGGTCCTGACCCTAACCGCGCGGCTTGAGTGGCGGGCGTACCATGCCTATCTTGAACCGCATGACAGAACCCGCCGTCTCGCTTGCACCCAGTGCAGCCACCCGAATCGCCGCGATCGCCGCGAAGCAGGGCAAGCCCGCCATTCTCCGGCTTTCGGTGGAAGGCGGCGGCTGTTCCGGCTTCCAGTACCGCTTCGGGCTGGACGACGCCGCGCAGGACGACGATTCGATCGCGGAGACCGATGGCGTGCGGCTGGTCGTCGATCCGGTCAGCCTCGATCTGCTGGCGGGCAGCGTGGTCGAATATGTCGAATCGCTGGGCGGTTCGGCCTTCCGCGTGACCAATCCCAACGCGGCATCGGGCTGCGGTTGCGGCTCCTCTTTCGCGGTATGAACACGCTCAAGGTTGCCAGTTTCAACATCAACGGCATCAAGGCGCGCCTGCCGCGCCTGCTGGAATGGCTGGAGGAAACCCGCCCCGCAGTCGCCTGCCTGCAGGAGATCAAGACGCAGGACGAAGGTTTCCCCGCCGCGGAGTTCGAGAAGATCGGCTACCACGCCATCTGGCACGGCCAGAAGGGCTTCAACGGCGTGGCGATCCTGGCCGACGGGGAAAAGCCGGTGGAGGCGCATCGCGGGCTGCCCGGCGATCCGGACGACGAACATGCGCGCTATCTGGAAGCCGACGTGTTCGGGCTGCGCGTGGTGTGCATCTACCTGCCCAACGGCAATCCACAGCCGGGGCCGAAGTTCGATTACAAGCTGCGCTGGATGGAACGCTTGCGCGCCCGCATGGCGGAGATTGCCGCGCAGGAGATCCCGGCGCTGGTGATCGGCGATTACAACGTGATTCCCGAGGACAAGGACACGTTCTCGGTCCGCGCGATGGCCACCGATGCGCTGATGCAGCCCGAATCGCGCGATGCCTATCGCCGGCTGATCAACGATGGCTGGACCGACGCGATCGACCTGCACAACCCGCGCGGCGGGGTGTGGACCTTCTGGGACTATCAGGCCGGCGCGTGGCAGCGCGACCACGGTTTCCGCATCGATCACGCGCTGCTTTCGCCCGAACTGGCCGACCGGCTGGTGGCGGCGGGGGTCGACAAGGCCTATCGCGGGCGCGAGAAGGCGAGCGACCACGCGCCCGTATGGGTCAGCCTGCGCGCCTGAACGCCTGCGTCCGGCATCCTCCGTTCGTCGCATTTGGACCGGATCGACCATGTCGATCGTCGAATGCCTCTTGTCCTGCCGACAAGGCTCCCTACGTGGGCCGCGCCGTGTTGCTCCGCAAAAAGTCGCCGGCTGTGTAACGCTTCACAGCGCGGCGGCGAAGAACGGGGCATGATCGACATACGTTCCCAGGGCGCCTTGCCGCCATTACCAAGAGATCCCCTCATGGGCCTGTTCACGCCTGACTTTTTCCGCGCTCTCCTCGTCGGCTTCCTGATCGGCACGGCCGGCATGGCGCTTTCGATCGGATCGGACGTGCGGGCGGAAGGCGCCAAGGCGGGCACGGCGGTGGACGTGGCGCAGGCCTCTGCGCCCGCGCCCGGAGCGGGGTGATGAAGAGGCGGGCACCGGGCCTGGCCGTTGCGCTCGCGCTCGTGCTGGCCGCCTGCCAGCAGCCGGCGCAGGCCGAAGGCGTGGTCGCCACGCCCGAAGCGGCGGTGAAGGCCAGCGAGGCGCCCGGACGGCGCACCGCGGTATTCGCCGGCGGCTGCTTCTGGGGCATGGAGGCGGTGTTCAGCCATGTGAAGGGCGTGACCAGCGTGGTGTCGGGCTTCGAAGGCGGCGGCGCGCGCGAGGCGCGGTACGAAACCGTCAGCACCGGGCGCACCGGCCACGCGGAATCGGTGCGGATCACTTACGATCCTGCGCGCATCCGCTATGACGAGCTGCTGCGGATATTCTTCGGCGTGGCCAGCGATCCCACCCAGCTTAACCGGCAGGGACCGGACGTCGGCACGCAGTACCGCAACGCCATCGTGCCGCAGAGCCCGGAGCAGGCGCGCGTGGCCGCCGCCTATATCGCGCAACTGCGGCGCGCGAACCTGTGGCGTGCGCCGATCGTCACCGCGATCGAACCCAACCGCGGGTTCTACGCGGCGGAGGCCTATCACCAGGACTTCATGCTGCGGAACCCCGATCACGGCTACATCCGCCGCTGGGACGTGCCCAAGGTCGATGCGCTGAAGCGCACGTTTCCGCAGTTCTGGAAAGCCGCGTTTACGGTGAACTGAGGCCGGCTGGCGCAATGGCTCCGGAGCGATTGCACCGGGCGCGCGGCGCTCCTATCTAGGGCACATGCCGGGGCATCATCATCACGAACATGTCGGAGACACGCTGGTCGGCGCCGCGCGTGACGTTCTCGTCGCCTCGGGCGAGCAGTGGACCGACATGCGCGCCGACGTGTTCGAGGCGCTGGCCGAACGGGAAAAGCCCGCCTCGGCCTATGACATCGCCGAAACGGTGGGTGCGCGGCGGGGCAAGCGCGTGGCCGCCAACAGCGTCTATCGCATCCTCGATCTGTTCGTGCGCACCAACCTGGCCCGGCGGGTGGAAAGCGCCAACGCCTATGTCGCGAACAGCCATCCGGGCTGCCGGCACGATTGCATCTTCCTGATCTGCGATTCGTGCGGCCACACCATCCACATCGATGACGACCGCCTGACCGGTGCCTTGCGCCGGGCAGCGCAGGACGCGGGCTTCGCCGACGTGCGGCCGGTGGTGGAAATCCGCGGCCGCTGCGGGGATTGCGGCCAAGACCCTTCCTGATCGGCCGGGCAGGTGTGTGCAACGCGGAACGCGGCGTCCCATTCGCCCCGTTCGTGGTTGATTTGAGCGCGGCGCGACCAGCCATGCCCGTGCCGGTTATCGCATTTTCCGTCGGGCGTTGCCGGCTTGTCACAATCGACAGGCCGGGGGCAAGGGTGTAAGGCGCAGGGATGTCGTTAGAACGAGATCGTCCCTTGCTGGAGGGAGTAGAGACGCCATCGGATTTTCGGGGCTGGCCGTTGCCGCGTTTGCGGGCATTGGCGGACGAGGTCCGGGCGGAGATGATCGCGGCGGTGGGGCAGACGGGCGGTCACTTGGGGTCTGGCCTTGGCGTGGTGGAGCTGACGGTTGCGCTGCACTATGTGTTCGACACGCCGCGTGACCGGCTGGTGTGGGACGTGGGGCACCAGGCCTATCCGCACAAGATCCTGACCGGCCGGCGCGAGCGGATGCGCACGCTGCGCCAGGGCGGCGGCCTCTCGGGCTTCACCAAGCGGTCGGAGAGCGAATACGACCCGTTCGGCACGGCGCATTCGTCTACGTCGATCTCGGCGGCGCTGGGCTTTGCCGTGGCCAACAAGCTGTCGGGCGCACCGGGCAAGGGCATCGCGGTGATTGGCGATGGCGCGATGTCGGCGGGCATGGCCTACGAGGCGATGAACAACGCGCAGGCCGCCGGCAACCGGCTGGTGGTGATCCTCAACGACAACGACATGTCGATCGCGCCGCCGGTGGGCGGGCTATCGGCCTATCTCGCGCGGCTGGTGTCGTCGCGCCCGTTCCTGGAGCTGCGCGAGCTGGCCAAGCGGCTGTCGCGCAAGCTGCCGCGCCCGCTGCACGAGGCAGCGCGCAAGACCGACGAGTTCGCGCGCGGCATGGCGATGGGCGGCACGCTGTTCGAGGAATTGGGGTTCTACTACGTCGGGCCGATCGACGGGCATAACCTGGACCAGTTGATCCCGGTGCTGGAGAACGTGCGCGATGCGGCCGAGGGGCCGTGCCTGGTCCATGTGGTGACGCAGAAGGGCAAGGGCTATGCCCCGGCCGAGGCGGCGGCGGACAAGTACCATGGGGTGCAGAAGTTCAACGTCGTCACCGGCGAACAGGCCAAGGCCCCGCCGGGACCGCCGAGCTATACCGGCGTGTTCGCGCAGGCCTTGCTGGCCGAGGCGCGGCGCGATCCCGCGATCTGCGCGATCACCGCGGCGATGCCCTCGGGCACCGGCCTCGACAAGTTCCAGCAGGCGTTCCCCGAACGCAGCTTCGACGTCGGCATCGCCGAACAGCACGCGGTGACGTTCGCGGCGGGGCTTGCCGCGCAGGGGATGCGGCCGTTCTGCGCGATCTATTCGACGTTCCTGCAGCGCGCCTATGACCAGGTGGTGCACGACGTGGCGATCCAGAACCTGCCGGTGCGCTTCGCGATCGACCGCGCGGGGCTTGTCGGCGCGGACGGGGCGACGCATGCGGGCAGCTTCGACGTGACCTACCTCGCCACGCTGCCCAACATGGTGGTGATGGCGGCGGCGGACGAGGCCGAGCTGGTGCACATGACGCACACCGCGGCGCTGCACGACACAGGGCCGATCGCGTTCCGCTATCCGCGCGGCAACGGCACCGGCGTGGCGCTGCCGGAAGTTCCGGAACGGCTGGAGATCGGCAAGGGCCGGATCGTGCGCGGCGGCGAGCGCCCGCATGGTAAGGTTGCCCTGCTCTCGCTGGGCACGCGCCTGGCCGAGGCGCTGAAGGCGGCCGACCAGCTCGAAGCGAAGGGCCTCGCCACCACGGTCGCCGACCTGCGCTTCGCCAAGCCGCTCGACGAGGACCTGATCCGGCGCCTGATGGCGAGCCACGAAGTCATCGTGACGATCGAGGAAGGCGCGATCGGCGGGTTCGGCGCGCACGTGCTGACCATGGCCAGCGACCAGGGCCTGACCGATGCGGGCCTCAAGATCCGCACCATGCGCCTGCCCGACGTGTTCCAGGACCAGGACAACCCCGATAAACAGTACGACGAAGCCGGCCTCAACGCCCCACAGATCGTCGACACCGTCCTCACCGCCCTCCGACACAACTCTACCGGCGTTGCGCAAAACACGCTCGAAGCCAGGGCTTGAGGAACGCGTGCGATTGCCCCGTCCCTTCACACGCGGAGCCGTACTGGCGGCGAGCATCGCCGGGCTGGCCATTCCCGTCACGGCGGGATCGCAACAGGCGGAGGGCGTGCTGACCATCGACGTCGGCAACGTCCGCGTCGCGCGTGGCACCGTGCATATCGACATCTGCCCGCAGGCGCAGTTCCTCAAGGACAACTGCCCCTGGGCGGCGGACGCGCCCGCACAAGTGGGCGTGACCCGGCTGGTGGTGCGGCACCTGCCGCCCGGCCGCTATGCCGCGCAGGCCTTCCTTGACGAAAACAACAACAAGGAAGTCGACCGCGCGCTGTTCGGCATCCCGAAGGAAGGCGTCGGCTTCTCCAACGACGCCAAGATCGGCTTCGGTCCGCCGAAGTTCGCCGACGCGGTGTTCACCTTCAACGGTCCGTCGCAAGCGATCCGTTTCAATCTCCGCTATTTCCTCGGTGCCAAAGGCCCGCCGACAAAACGCTGACCATGCGCCCTACCCCCACCTCCCTCGTTGCGGCGAGCGTTCGCCGGCCCTGGCTCACGCTCGCGATCGGACTCGTGCTCACGCTCGGCGCGCTGTTCGTCAACGCCCAGCGCATGGCGATGACCACCGACACGGCCGCGCTGATCTCGTCCTCGGTGGAGTGGCGCCAGCAGGAACAGCGCATGGAAGCGGCGTTCCCGCAATTGCGCGACGCGATGCTGATCATCGTCGATGGCGACACGCCCGAGCGCGCCGAAGGCGCCACGGTACAACTCGCGGCGAAGCTGGCGGAAGACAGCGCGCATTTCCGCCGCGTCACGCGGCCCGACGGCGGTGATTTCTTCGCCCGCGAAGGCCTGCTCTACGGTTCGACCGACGAAGTCCGCAGCGCCACGCGCGCCATGGTCGATGCCCAGCCCCTGCTTGGGCCCCTGGCCGCCGATCCCAGCCTGCGCGGCATTTCCGGCGCGCTTTCGACCATGCTCGATGGCGTCGATGCCGGCGAGACTTCGCTCGCCCGCGTCGGCAAGCCGTTCAAGGCGCTGGCCAGCGCGATCGACGGATCGCTCGATGGCAAGAACCCCGGCTTTTCGTGGCAGAAGCTCTTTGCCGAGGACGGCAGCGCGGTGGCGCCCCCCACGCGCCGCCTGATCCTGGTGCAGCCGGTGCTCGACCATTCCGCGCTGATGCCCGGCGAAGCGGCGAGCGAAGCCGTGCAAGCCGCCACGAAGGCGCTCTCGCTCGACGCGGCGCATGGCGTCTCGATCAAGCTTACCGGCGAAGTGCCGCTGGCGGACGAGGAATTCGCCACGCTGCAGGAGAACATCGGGCTGGTCGCGATCGTCATGCTGGGGGCGATGCTGCTGACGCTGTGGCTGGCCACGCGCTCGGTCAAGCTGGTCGCCGCGATCATGATAACGATCATCGCCGGGCTGATCGTCACCACGGCGGTCGGCTTGCTGGCGATCGGGCGGTTCAATCTGATCTCGGTGGCCTTCATCCCGCTTTTCGTGGGGCTGGGCGTCGATTTCGGCATCCAGATCTGCGTGCGGTATAACGCGGAGCGGGCCGCAGGCGCCGAACCGGCCGCCGCGCTGCGCCAGGCCGCCGCCGCGCTTGCCGCGCCCCTGACGCTGGCGGCGGGCGCGATCTTCCTGGGCTTCGGCGCGTTCCTGCCCACCGCCTATGTCGGCATCGCCGAACTGGGCGTGATCGCGGGCCTGGGCATGGTGGTTGCGCTACTGTTCAGCCTGACGCTGCTGCCCGCGCTGGTCCTGCTGCTGAAGCCCGGCACCCCGCGCGGCGACGTGGGGTTCACGCAGCTCGCCCCGGCCGACCGATTCCTCGAACGCCGGCGCGGCGCGGTGCTATGGGCATTCGCGCTCGCCATGGCCGCCAGCATCGCCACGCTGCCCTGGGTGGTGTTCGACTTCAACCCGCTGCATCTGCGCGATCCCGAAGCCCCCGCCATGCGCGCGCTGGGCGACCTGACGCGCGATCCAGAACGGACGCCCAACACCATCGACGTGCTGGCGCGCAACGCAGACGAAGCACGCCAGCTTGCGCAGAAGCTGGCCAAGCTGCCCGAAGTGGCGCGCGTGATCTCGGTCGGCAGCTTCGTGCCGGAGGACCAGGCTCCCAAACTGGCGCTGGTGCAGGACGCATCGACGCTGCTCGATCTCACGCTCAACCCGTTCGACATCGCTCCACCGCCCGATGACGCCGAGATGCAGGCCGCGGTATCCGCCACCGCACAACGCTTGCAGGCCGTGGCCGCCGCCCATCCCGGCGCCGACGGAACCGACGCGCGCGCGCTGGCCAAGGCCTTCGATCGGCTGGCCAAGGCCACGCCCGCGCAACGCGAACAGGTCAACGCCATGCTGTCGCAACCGCTCGGCGTGATGCTCGACCAGATGCGCCTGGCCTTGCAGGCCGCACCGGTCGACCGCGCCAGTCTGCCCGAAGAGATCACACGCGACTGGATCGCGCCCGATGGCCGCGTGCGGCTCCAGGTATTCCCCAGCGGCAACGCCAACGACAACCGCGTGGTCCACCGCTTCCGCGATGCCGTGGCGGCGGTGACGCCGGCGATCTCGGGCCTGCCGGTGGCGACGCAGGCCGCCGCCTCGACCGTGGCCGGCGCGTTCGTGCAGGCCGGCGTGATCGCCTTCCTGCTGGTCAGCGTCCTTCTCTTCCTGGTCCTGCGCGATGCAAAGGAAGTGGCGTTCACGCTGGCCCCCGTGGTGCTGTCGATCTTTCTCACGCTGGGCAGTTGCGTGGTGATCGGCCAACCGATCAACTTCGCCAACATCATCGCCTTCCCCTTGCTGTTCGGCGTGGGCGTGGCGTTCCATATCTATTTCGTGATGGCCTGGCGCGATGGCGCGACGGGGCTGCTGCAATCGAGCCTGGCCCGCGCCGTGCTGTTCAGCGCCTTCGCCACCGGCACCGCCTTCGGCAGCCTGTGGCTTTCGCACCACCCCGGCACGGCGAGCATGGGCAAGATCCTGATGATCTCGCTGATCTGGACACTGATCTGCGCGCTGGTGTTCGAACCGGCCCTGCTCGGCCCGCCGCGCGCGAAAGCGAAACGCGGCTAGGGCTGCGAAGCGGGCGCCGGCGTTTGCATCGCGGCTGCCCCAGCCGGATCATCCAGCGGATCGCGCAATTCGGGTGCATCGGACTGGGGCGGCAGCGGTTCGGGCTGCGTGCCGGTCAGTTCCGGATCGTTCAGCGGATCGGTCAGTTCCGGCGCGGCCTGCTGGGGAGCGGTCGTGGCATGCCCCTTGGCTTCCTCGACCTCGGCCGCGCGATTCTGGAGATAGACCGAACGCAGGGTGGCATAGGGATCGACCGCGCCATCGAACAGCGCGCGCAAATCCGCGTCCGATTCGGCGCGCAGGTCCAGCCCGCCAATGCCGCCGGTGATGAGCTGGTACTCCATCGAATTGAACGGCTTGCCCGCGACCAGCGGCAGGAGCGCGTCGTCGGCCGAATTGCCCAGCAGGTCGCGCAGCGTGGTGGGGCCGATGAACGGCAGGAAGATGTATGGTCCCGGCCCCACGCCATAGAACGCCAGCGTCGTGCCGAACCCGTTGGGGCGATGCGGCAGCTTGAAGTCCTTGGTCTTGGCCACATCGAACAGCCCGCCGACGCCGAACGTCGAATTGACCACGAACCGGCCGAGCGTTTCAACCGCCTTGCCCGGTTTGCCCTGAAGCAGGAAGTTCACGAAGATGAAGGGTTCGGTGAGGTTGCTGAGCGCGTTGCGCAGGCCCGATCGGACCGGCCGGGGCACCACCTGCTTGTAGCCCATGGCCGCGGGACGGAACACGGCGTGATCGATCCCCTGGTGGATGCCGAACATCGTCCGGTTGAAGCCTTCGAGCGGATCGCCCTTGGCGTGATGGTGGCGTTCTTCAGCGGGTTGCGTCGCCGAGACCGGTGCATCCTGCCGCGGTGCGGGAGACGCGAGAACCACCGGAGACGCGGACACCGGGTCCGCCGCGCCCGCTACCACCGGGCCGGCAATCGCCTGCTGCGGCACCGGCATCGCCGGCTCGGCCGTAACCGGCGCGAAAGCCAGCGCCGCGGGAACAAGCAATGGCGAGATCAACTATTTATCACCTCTGGCAGCGATCGCATCCATGTGCGCGACCAGCGAACGCGCGCCCCCGCGTTGCAGGATGGAGGCAAAATCGGAACGTCGCGTCGCGATCTGGCTGATTGCGTTGCGATAGAAAACATCGACGATCCTCCAGCTACCGCCATTCTGCCGCAGCCGGTAGCTGATCGCGATCGGCGCCTGCTTCGGCGCATTCAGCGTCGTCCGCACCAGCTTGTCGGTGCCCCGCACCTGAACATTGGGATCGATGGTGAAGCTTTCCCCGGACCAGCTATCGAAATTGCGGGCATACTGCGCCACCGTCATGCGGCGGAAAGCCGCCGTCAGCGCCTGCTGGTCGGCCGGCGCGATGGAGGTCCAGGCCGGGCCGACCGAAAGGCGGGTCATCAGCGGAAGGTCGAAGGTCCGGTCCACGACCGGGCCGATTGCCGCCGATCGTGACGGAATCGTGCCGCCGCCGCGCATAATTCTGATCAGTCCGTCGTTAAGCTGCTGCACGGTGGCGCGCGCCGGATCGACGGACTGGGCCGAAGCCACGGCCGGCAGCAAAGGCGCGATAACCAGCGCAGCAAGGATCGGACGATGCATTTTGAACTCCTGATATTCCGGTTCGCTTATCGCGTCAGCGCGGCAGCCGTCTACCGCGAACGCACAAAGGCGGTACCTTTCTGCGCAAGAACGCTCTATGAACGGTTCGGGACCACTTTCGCGAGCTGCACCTAAGCATTATCATGTTAGCAGCTGCACAATGAATAAGGCTTTTCCGGATAATCGAATGCCAGGTCCCGTCCATTCGCTGAATATCATTCTCGCCAATCCCCGCGGTTTCTGCGCCGGGGTAACGCGCGCCATCGACATCGTGGAGAAGAGCCTCGAACGCTTCGGCGCGCCCGTCTATGTGCGGCACGAAATCGTTCACAACAAGCACGTGGTGGAACAGCTCAAGGCCAAGGGCGCGGTCTTTGTCGACGAACTGTCGGACATTCCGGCGGGTGCGATGACGATTTTCAGCGCCCACGGCGTCGCGCGCACGGTGGAGGAAGAGGCAAAGGTCCGGCAGTTGCCCGTGATCGACGCCACCTGCCCGCTGGTGACCAAGGTCCATAGCCAGGGACGGCGCTATGCCAGGGCCGGGCGGACGCTGGTGCTGATCGGCCATGCCGGGCACGCCGAAGTGATCGGCACGATCGGGCAGATCGATTCGCCGGTCCATCTCGTGTCGACGGCGGACGACGTCACCGCACTGCCGATCGCCCAGGATCAGCCGATCGCCTACATCACCCAGACGACGCTGAGCGTGGACGATACGCGCACCGTCATCGCCGCGCTGCACGAGCGCTTCAGCGATGTCGCCGGGCCGGATGTGGACGACATCTGCTACGCCACGCAGAACCGGCAAACCGCGGTGCGGAAACTGGCCGCGCTCAGCGACCTGCTGATCGTGGTGGGCGCGCGCAACAGCTCCAACTCCTCGCGTTTGCGGGAGATCGGCGCCGAACTGGGCGTGCGGAGCTACCTTGTCGACAACGGCGACGATATCGATCCGGCATGGCTGGAAGATGTGGGAACCGTTGGCGTCACCGCCGGCGCTTCGGCCCCGGATGTACTGGTGGACAGCGTGATCGCGGCCCTTGGCCGGTTGCGCCCCGTCACCGTTTCGCAACTCGATGGCGTAAGGGAAGACATTGAGTTCAGTCTGCCTTCTGCGCTACGACGTCCCGCGCCCGCGATCCCCAGGGCCGCTGAATAGGAATATTGATGAGCCTTCCGCTCTCCCAGGTCGCCCGTATCGGCGCCTATACGCTTCGCCAGCACATCAAGGGTGGCAAATACCCCCTCGTTCTCATGCTGGAACCGCTGTTCCGCTGCAACCTTGCCTGCCCCGGCTGCGGCAAGATCGATTATCCGGATGCCATCCTCAACCAGCGGCTCAGCTTCGAGCAGTGCATGGAAGCGATCGAGGAATGCGGCGCGCCGGCGGTGTCCATCGCCGGGGGTGAACCCCTGCTGCATCGCGACATGCCGCGCATCGTCGAAGGCTATATCGCGCGCAAGAAGTTCGTGATTCTGTGCACCAACGCGCTGCTGCTCAAGAAGAAGATCGACGACTACAAGCCGTCGCCCTTCTTCACCTGGTCGATCCACCTCGATGGCGACAAGCAGATGCACGACCATGCGGTCGACCTGCCCGGCACCTATGAGGTTGCGCTCGAGGCGATCGAACTCGCCAAGTCCAAGGGCTTCCGCGTGCAGGTGAACTGCACCGTGTTCGACGGCGCCAATCCGGAACGCCTGGCCGCCTTCTTCGACGAGATGAAGAGCCGCGACGTGGAAATCACGGTTTCGCCCGGCTACGCCTATGAGCGCGCGGCCGACCAGCAGCACTTCCTCAACCGCGAACGCACCAAGCAGTTCTTCCGCGACGTGTTCAGCCGGGGCAACAAGGGCAAGAACTGGGCCTTCACCAATTCGCCGCTGTTCCTCGACTTCCTCGCCGGCAACCAGACCTACGAATGCACGCCGTGGTCGATGCCGCTGCGCACCGTGTTCGGCTGGCAGAAGCCCTGCTACCTGCTGGGCGAAGGCTATGTCGACAGCTTCCGCGAACTGATGGAAGGCACCGACTGGGAAAAGTACGGCGTCGGCAAGTACGAGAAGTGCTCGAACTGCATGACGCATTGCGGGTTCGAAGGCACCGCCGCCACCGACGCGATCCGCCATCCGCTGAAGATGATGCAGGTCGCGCGCAAGGGCGTGAAGACCGATGGGCCGATGGCGCCCGAAGTCGATCTTTCGAAGGCGCGCCCCGCCGACGACGTCTATTCAAGCCACGTCGAGCGCGAACTCGCCAAGATCAAGGCCGAAAATCCCGCTGCGACCAAGCGCGTCGTGAACGCGGCCTAGCGTTCGGAACGCCAGCCCGGCGTGGCGGCCCGTGCGGATCAGCGCGGGCAGTTGCGCCGGGTTCCGGGCCAGCGATGCCAGCACCGCGCCCAGGGCCACTCCCCCATCGGGCTTCATGCCGATTTGCGCCGCAGGCGGCAGCGCTTCTTCGGCGCTATCGGAAATGACCCGCACCGCCGCGAACGGCAGCCCATGCCGCGCCGCGACGCGCGCGGCGACATGGCTTTCCATATCGACGGCCAGCGCGCCGGTTTCGGCCCGCAAGGCGCGTTTGCCCGCCACCGTGGGCGTCATGACGTCACGCCCGGCCACCGCGCCCACCACCGCCTCCGGCAGGATCGCGCGCAGACTTTCGACCACCGCCCGATCGCCATCAAGCATCACGTCGCCCACCTTCAGCGCAGGATCGAGCGCGCCGGCAATACCGCTGGAGAGGATCACGGCGGGGAACATCTCCGCCATATCGTCCAACTCGGCTTCGAGGCGGGCGCTATCCCCGCCTCCGGCCACGATCTGAAAGGCGCCGCCGCGCCGGATCAGCTCCGCTTCGCGCTTCAAGCCACAGGCGACGATCCAGCTCATGCCAAGGGCATCACGCCGGCCGGATCATACCGTCCAGTTCCCCGTCTCCGCTCGTCCTGAGCCTGTCGAAGGACGCGCGCAGAGGATTGGTCCGGATGCAATCCCATTGGCGCCTGGGGCCAGTGCCGCGCGCGTCCTTCGACAGGCTCAGGACGAGCGGGGGTGGATGTCTGGATGATGGTCGCCTTGTTCAAAACCGCCCCGCCACATCCCGCCAGTTCACATCCCGCCAGTTCATGCCGGCCAGGTCACATCCCGAACGCCACCTGCCGCGTGTTCGAACGCTTGAGGTTGCGATAGCGCGCAACGGCCCACAGCGGGAAATACTTCGGATACCCGTGATAACGCAGGTAGAAGACACGCGGGAATCCGCCGCCGGTGTAGTATTCCTGCCCCCACAGGCCATCGGCCTCCTGGTTTGCGACCAGCCAGTCCACGCCGCGTTCCACGGCGTCCGAATCGGCCTCGCCCGCGGCCATCAGGCCCAGCAGTGCCCAGGCGGTCTGCGAGGCGGTGGACGGGGCGGGAACATGGCCCTTGCGATCGAGCGCGTAGCTGTCGCAATCCTCGCCCCAGCCGCCGTCCGGGTTCTGGATCGCCTTGAGCCAGCCGACGGCGCGCGCCACGGCCGGGTCATCCGCCGGCAGGCCCGCCGCGTTGAGCGCGCACAGCACCGACCAGGTGCCATAGATGTAGTTCACCCCCCAGCGGCCGAACCAGCTTCCCTCCGGCTCCTGCTCCTTGCGCAGATAGGCGATCGCGGCGGCCATGCGCGGGCTGTCCAGCCTCTCGCCCAGTTGCGCCAGCATCGAGACGCAGCGCGCCGAAACGTCCGCCGTCGGCGGATCGAGCAAGGCGCCGTGGTCCGCGAAGGGCAGGTTGTTGAGGTAATCGTAGTCGTTGTCCGCGTCGAACGCGCCCCAGCCGCCGTTCCTCGATTGCAGGCCGACGGTCCATTCCACGCCGCGATCGATCGGTATCCGGTCGGAGACCTGCGCGCGGTCCATCGCCATCACCACCACCGCCGTGTCGTCGAGATCGGGATAGTGCGCGTTGTTGTACTGGAACGCCCAGCCGCCGGGCCGCACGCCGGGGCGTTCCTCGGCCCAGTCACCTTCCACGTCGAGCACCTGCCGGGGCTTGAGCCAGTCGAGCGCCGCTTCCGCGCGCGCCACGTTGTCCGCCCCGCCCGCTTCCAGCATCGCGTGGGCGGCCAGCGCGGTATCCCACACCGGCGAGACGCACGGCTGGCAATAGGCTTCGTCCTCGTGGATCACGAGCAGGTTCTCGACCGACTGGCGGGCGATGGCGCGCGCCGGGTGATCCTCGGGATAGCCCAGCACGTCGTACATCATCACGCTGTTGGCCATGGCGGGGTAGATCGCGCCCAGCCCGTCCTCGCCATTGAGCCGCTCGGTCACCCACGCTGCGCAGGTATCGATCGCGCGCTGGTGCAGCGCCCTTGGCCAATGCCCTTCGGCCACCTTCAGCACCTTGTCGAGCGCATTGAAGCTCTTGGTCCACACCCACTTGGGGTCCGCCGCCTGCGTCTTCCGATCGATCGGCCGGCGCGTGTACAGTTCGTCCACCTTGATGCCCCGGGCGTTGCGCGCCACCGGCTTCTTCGCGCAAAGCACCAGCAGGGGCACGACCACCGTGCGCGCCCAGTACGACATCTTGGACAGATGGATCGGGAACCAGCGCGGCAGCAGGATCAGTTCGGGCGGCATCGTCGGCACGACCGACCACGACCCTGCATCGAACAAGGCAAGCTGGATGCGGGTGAAGACGTTGACCGCCTCCGCTCCTCCGGCCTTGTGGACAGCCTCGCGCGCCCGGACCATGTGCGGCGCGTCGGGATCGTCGCCGATCATCTTGAGCGCGTAATAGGCTTTCACCGTGGCGCTGACGTCGAACGCGCCCTTGTGAAACAGGCCCCAGCCGTGATGCTCAGCAGACTGGATGCGCCGCAGGTAACGGCCGATCTTCGCCTCAAGCTCCACCGCAACCGGCTCGCCCAGATAGTGCCGCAGCAGGACGTATTCGGCCGGAATCGTGCAATCGGCTTCCAGTTCGAACACCCAGTGCCCATCGGCGCGCTGCGCGCGGGAGAGCGCCGAGGCGGCGCGGTCCACCGCCGCGTCAACCGCCGCAAGCGGATCGGTCATTGTCGAAAGCGTTGCCATGGGCGTCCTCTTAGCGTTGCGCGGCGGCAATCGCCAGCCGTGCGGCGGTCTCGCCCGAACGCAGCGCGCCCTCGATCGTCGCGGGCAGGCCGGTCTGCGTCCAGTCACCGGCGAGGAACAGGTTGCTCCAGCGGGTCCGCGCCATGGGACGCCGGGCGTCCTGCGCGGGCGTCGCCGAGAAGGTCGCGCGCTTTTCCTTGACGATCTGCCATTTCGGCAGGGGCGCGGAAAAGCCATAGGCGCGCTGAATCTCGTCCCAGAAGCGCCGGGCCAGCGCCTCCCGATCCTCGTCAACGATGGCGTCGGCGGCCGAAACGGTCACCGAGATGCGGTCCGGAAAGGCGAACAGCCACTGCGCCGTCGCCCCCAGCAGGCCCAGCATCGGCGGCACGCCCGGTGGCGGCGCGATGGCGAAATGCGCGTTGACGATGGCATGGAAGGCATCGGGCGCGTCGATCTCCGGCAGCAGCGCGCGCGCCACCCATGGCGGCACGGCAAGCACCACGACCTCTCCGTCGGCAACCGCCTCCGGCCCGTTGCCCCAGTCGAGCGCGACGACGCGATCGCCTTGGGTGGCGATGGCGCGCAACCGGCGCCCCAGCACAACCGGCGCGCCGCGCAGGGCCAGCCACGCCGTCGCCGGATCGATGAACGCCGCCGCCAGGGTCGGCTCGGCGATGCGCGGCAGGCTGGCCCGCCCCCCCCGCGCCAGCGATTCGCGCACTACACCCGCCGTCAGCCGCGCCGATCCGATCGCGGGATCGGTGTTGAGCACCGCCAGCAGCACCGGTTCGAGCAGGCGTTCCCACAAGGCGCCGCTGACCGGCACGCGATCACCCACCGTCTGTTCCGCCTTGCCCGAAAGCAGGCGGGCGAGCGCGAGATAGTCGGACAGGCCCGTCCCTGGCACGCGCCGGTTCCTCGCCAGCACCCACCACGGCACCGCGCCATCGTTGATGCGGATGGTCCAGCGCTCGCCGGTGCTCAGGTCCGCGAAGGCGAAGTCCGCCTGCGCCGGCCCGGCCAGCGGCTCGCGCGCACCGACCGTCGCCCGGAAGCGCGCGACCGCCGTGTTTCCGGCAAGGACGAGATGGTTGCCGTTGTCGATCGTCAGCCCAAGCTGCGGATCGTGATAGGACCGGCAGCGCCCGCCCGCCTGCGCCGCCGAATCCGCGATGCGCACGGCAAAGCCCGCTTCCACCAGCCGCACGGCGGCGGAAAGCCCCGCCAGCCCCGCCCCGGCAACGATCGCCCTGCGCGCGCTCATCCCATCACCAGCAGGCGCAGTACGGTCCAGATCACCGCCAGCTTGTTGGTCCGCACGCGCCGGCGCGGCGGCGCCCAGCCGACGTGCTCCATCCGCCGCAGCACGCCCGCGTAGGCGTGTTCCATCAGACGCGGCGCAATCAGGTGCCCTTTGGGCTTGGTAGCCAGCAGGGCCGCCGCCTCGCGATAATGCCGGTGCGCCCGCGCCGCCACGCGCCGCGCCGCCACGTCCATACGTGGATCGGCGGCGACCTGCAGCGGCGTTTCCGGCACGATCCCCGCTTCGGCCAGCGCTTCGGCGGGAATATAGACGCGGCCGATCGCGGCATCCTCGTCGATGTCACGCAGGATGTTGGTCAATTGCAGTGCCCGGCCAAGATGGTGCGCCAATGCCACACCCGGTTCGTGTTCCATGCCGAAGATATGGACCGAAAGCCGCCCCACCGCCGAGGCAACGCGGTCGCAATAGAGGTCGAGTTCCGCTTCCGACGGCCAGCGAACATCGTGATCGACATCGGTAGCCATGCCGTCGATCACCGCCTCGAAGTCGGCCCGCTCCAGCGCGAACCGCCGCACCGGTTCGGTCAGGAACGCCGCCTGCCCGGCCTCGCCGCCGGCGTAGAGCGCATCGAGATCGTGCCGCCACTGGTCGAGCTGCGTCCTGCGCGCGGCCCGGTCGCCCTGCTGGTCGTCGGCGATGTCGTCCACGATCCGGCAGAAGTCATAGACCGCGTACATCGCCTCTCGCTCGGCCTTGGGCAGCACGCGCATCCCGGCATAGAACGAACTGCGCGCGGCCGCAGGCGCGGCATTGACGGCGGTACCGTCGCTCATGCAGCCCGCCGGAACAGGGTGGGGATCGCCGCGCCCAGCGCCATGAACAGCGCTTCGGCCTTGCCGTGGTGGACGCGCTCGCTCAGCGGATCGCGCTGTTCGAGACGGTCGCAAAGATCGCGTGCAAGCCTGTGAATGACCGCGACTTCCGCCGCCAGCCGACGATCACGGATCATCGCCGAAAAGCCCGCCGCCTGATCGAGCAGGCCCCGCGTCCGCCGCGCTAGGCTGACGATGATCGCGCGCAGTTCGGGGCTGGCGCGTTCCGCCCCGAGATCCTCGATCCTCAGCCCGGTATCGAGCGGGATATAGACCCGGTCGATCGTGCGGTAATCCTTCCCGCAATCCTGCAGATGGTTGATGATCTGCAAGGCCGCGCACAGCGCATCGTTGGCCGGCCAGGTCGCTCGGCTTTCGCCATGCACATCGAGCACGAAGCGTCCGACGGGCATCGCCGAATAGCGGCAATAGCCGATCAGATCGTCCCAGTCGGCATAGCGATTGACCGTCACGTCGCGTTCGAAGGCATTGAGCAGATCGTGCGCGTTGACGGGGTCGATCGACCGTTCCGCCATCACATCGCGCAGCGCCATGGCTTCGGGCGCACCCTGTCCGTCCAGCCCGGCACGCAGCTGCGACAGCCGCGCCAGTTTCTCGTCCACGCTGGCGGTCGGATGATCGGCGACGTCGTCCGCCGCGCGCGCGAAGCGGTAGTACGCCATCACCGGCGCGCGGTATTCCGGTTTGATGAGCAGGCTGGCGACAGGGAAATTCTCGTCGCGATGCCCCTTGCCCGAAGCGAGGCCGGTGTTGTCCATCACGTTCCCGTAGCGGCCTGAGCCCGCCCTTTCCACATTCCGCCACGCCCCCGGCCATGCTGCCAGGCCGAAAGCACCGTGCAGCCCGCGTAAAACGCCGCGATCGCCGGCAAGGCAAGCCCCCACAGCGGACTGCGCCGGTAGAAGCGGAGCATCGGCTGGAACGAAAGCGCCATCAATCCCCAGGCCGCCAGACCCAGCCCGCGCGGCAGGCCGTGTCCGAACAGCGCCAGCGCCGGCGGCACGCCATAGACCAGCGCCAGCCCGGCAAGGGTGCCCGCCAGCAGCACCGGCGAATAGTGCAGTTGCGCGTAGGCGGAGCGCGAGATCATGGCCGCGATCGGCTCGAACCCGTCATAGGGCCGGATGCTGCGCGAGCGGTCGGTCAGCCCCAGCCAGACCGGCCCCTGCTTCTTGAGCAACGCGCCCAGCGTGCAATCGTCGATCAGCGCGCCCCGGATCGCGGCGATGCCGCCCGCGGCCTCCAGCGCCGCGCGCCGCACCAGCATGCAGCCGCCCGCCGCCGCGCCCTGCCCGGTCGGCCGGTTCACGCGGCCAAAGGGATAAAGCATCTGGAAGAAGAACACGAAGGCCGGCACCAGCATCCGCTCGGCAAGGCCTTCGCAGCGCAGCTTGGCCATCAGCGTCACCAGCGCCAGCCGCCCCGATTCTCCGCGCGTCACCAGCATCCGCAGCGTATCGGGTGCGTGTTCGATATCGGCGTCGGTCAGCCAGAGATAAGTCGGCGCGGTTCCAGCCCGCGCCACGCCCTGCGACACGGCCCAGAGCTTGCCTGTCCAGCCTTTCGCCAGCGGCGCGCCAGTCAGCACCTCCAGCCGGTCCGAACCCAGCGCGCGTGCGATCTCGCCGGTGCCGTCGCTGCTCGAATCGTCGACCAGGATCACCCGGAACCGCCCCGGATAGTCCTGCGCCACCAGACTGCCGATCGAACGGGCGATCACGTCCGCCTCGTCCCGCGCGGGCACCACGGCGACCACGTCGGGCCACACCGCCGGTTCGGGCGGCATGCCCAGCGTATCGCGTTCGCGCGTCAGCCAGAAGCCGTGGTGCGCGAAGATCAGGCCCAGCCAGATCGCCAGCGACAGGCCTCCCAGGATCAATACGGTCATCGGATCATGCCCGCCTGCCGGAACCATGCGATTGCATCGCCGATCGCGCCCTGCCACGGCCGCGCGCGATAACCGAGTTCGGCCTCCGCCTTCGCCGAAGAAAAGAACATCCGGTAGCGCGACATGCGCAGCGAATCGAGCGTGAGGAACGGGTCGGAGCGCCCTGTCAGCCGGCACAGCGCCTCGTTCGCCCACGCCAGCGGATAGAGCGGCCCGCGCGGCAGGCGGACCTTGGGCGCCTTGCGCCCCACCTGCCGGGCGATCTCCGCCAGCATGTCGCCCAGCATCACGTCCTCGCCGCCCAGGATATAGCGCTCCCCGATCCGCCCCCGCGCCAGCGCCAGGAGGTGCCCCGCCGCCACGTCATCGACATGGACCAGGTTCAGCCCGGAATCGACGAACGCCGGCATCTTCCCGTTGGCCGCCTCCACGATCACGCGGCCCGTGGGCGTAGGCTTCACGTCGCGCGGGCCGATCGGGGTTGAGGGCTGCACGATCACGGCGGGCAGCCCTTCCTCGGCCACCATGCGTTCGACCAGCCGCTCGGCCACGACCTTGCTGCGCTTGTAGGCACCCACGGCCTCGTCGGGCGCGGCGGCGTTGCGTTCATCCACCGGGCCATGGTGCGACGGCTTCAGCGTGGCGACGCTGCTGGTATAGACGATCCGGCCCACCCCCGCCGCCTGCGCCGCGCGCATCACGGTGCCCGTGCTGTTCAGGTTGTTGCGGACGATCTCCTCCGGATCGGGCGCCCACAGGCGGTAATCGGCGGCGACATGGAACAGCGTGCCCACGCCGGCCAGCGCGCGTGCCATGCTGGCCGCGTCGCGCGCATCGCCTTCCACCAGTTCGCCGGGAAAATCCGCCAGGTTGGCGCGCGGGCTGGTCGCCCGGACGAGGCCGCGCACTTGCCAGCCCTCCGCCGCAAGCGCCCGCGCCACGGCCGAGCCGACAAATCCCGAGACGCCGGTTACCAGAACCAGACCGCGTGAATCGCTCATGGCTTCGCCCACCATGGCATCGTCCGTATCTCGCTCGCTGCCAGCATGGCCCCTCCATATGGCGGCAAGCCGTGGAGGCAAGCCCCCGGCGCGCGCTTTCCGTATATTTCGTCGCTACGGGCAGGATCGGGCTTTCGCCGGGGTCGCCAGCGCCGGGCCGAACGGCTAGGGAGGCCGCTTATGCCCGGAGTCGCGCTCCTCCTTTCGGCCACCGGCTGGGTGCTGCTGGCGCTCGCCACGATCGGTACGGCCTACATGGCCTTCGCGACGCGGGTGCTGGCGCGCTTTCTGGCCCAGCGCTCGCCCGCCTCGCCCCGCGCCACGCCGGTCACGCTGCTGAAGCCGCTCTACGGCGCCGAACCGAAGCTGGCCGAAAACCTCGCCACATTCCTGGAACAGGACCACCAGGGACCGGTGCAGGTGCTGTTCGGCGTGCAAAGGGCCGACGACCCCGCCATCACGGCGGTCCACGCCCTGCAACGGCGCTATCCCGAAGCCCGGATCGATCTGGTGATCGACGGAACGCCGCACGGCTCCAACGGCAAGGTCGGCAACCTCGTCAACATGATGCGGCAGGCCGCGCACGACGTGCTGATCCTCAGCGACAGCGACATGGCGGTGGGGCGGGACTACATCGCGCAGGTGCTGGCAGCGCTCGACCAGCCGGGCACCGGCGCGGTCACCTGCCTCTATCGCGGGCGCGGCGATGCCGGGTTCTGGTCGCGCCTCGCCTCGGCCGGGCCGAGCTACCAGTTCCTCGTCGGGCTGGTTTTCGGCAAGACGCGCGGGCTGGCCGATCCCTGCATGGGTTCCACCATCGCGCTGCGGCGCGAGACGCTCGACGCGATCGGCGGGTTCTCCGCCTTTGCCGATGTGCTGGCCGACGACCACGCCATCGGGCAGGCGGTGCGGGCGCGCGGCCTTGCCATCGCCATCCCGCCGCTGCTGCTGGTCCATGCCTCCACCGAAACCGCGTTCGCGGAGCTGTGGAAGCACGAACTGCGCTGGGCGGCGACGGTGCGGGGCGTGTCGCCGGCGGGCTATGCCGGATCGTTCATCGCCATTCCCCTGCCCATGGCGCTGGCCGGAATGGCGATTCATCCGAATTACGGGCTTGCCATCACGCTGGCTGCACTGGCAGTGCGGATGGCGACGGTGCGGGTGGTCGATCGTCACGCCGGCGAGCCGACCGCTCCGCTGTGGATGCTGCCGCTGCGCGACATCGCGAGTTTCGCGGTGTTCGTCGCCAGCTTCTTCGTCCGCTCGGTTGATTGGCGCGGAACAGAACTTACAATGCTCGACAACGGGCGCGTCGCAGCGCCCTCGGAGATGACTTGACCATGATGCGTACCCTCTTCCTCCAGGCCCCCTCTTTCGATGGTTATGACGGGGGCGCGGGCGCGCGCTACCAGATGAAGCGCGAGGTCAAGAGCTTCTGGTATCCCACCTGGCTGGCCCAGCCGGCGGCGATGGTCGAAGGATCGAAGCTGATCGACGCCCCGGCGCACGACCAGACCTGGGAAGACATCGCGCACGAGTTCGACGAACGCGATCTGGTGATCCTCCACACTTCCACGCCCAGCTTCAACCAGGACATCCGCACCGCCGCGCTGATCAAGCAGCGCAATCCCAAGATCGTGATCGGCTTCGTGGGCGCCAAGGTCGCGGTCGAGCCGGACAAGAGCCTGGCCGCCAGCGCCGACATCGATTTCGTCGCGCGCGAGGAATACGATTTTACCATCGTCGAGATCGCGCAGGGCAAGCCGCTGGCCGAAGTCGACGGCATCACCTGGCGTGGGCCGGACGGCGCGTTCATCCGCAACAAGGACCGCGAGATGATCGAGGACATGGACGTGCTGCCCATGGTCTCCCCGATCTACCGGCGCGATCTGGACCTGACCAAGTATTACGGCGGCTACCAGCGCCACCCCTACGTCAGCTTCTACACCGGGCGCGGGTGCAAGAGCCGCTGCACCTTCTGCCTGTGGCCGCAGACGATCAGCGGCCACCGCTATCGTCACCGCACCGTGCCCAAGGTGATCGAGGAGGTGAAGTACATCCTCAAGGAAATGCCCGAGGTGAAGGAGATCTTCTTCGACGACGATACTCTGGCCGACGCGCACGATTTCGTGGTCGAGCTGTCGGGCGAACTCGCCAAGCTCGGCTTTGGCCAGAAGGGCTTCGACATCACCTGGGGCTGCAACGCCAAGGCGAACGTGCCCCAGCCGGTGCTGAAGGCGATGAAGGAAGGCGGATGCCGCGTGCTGCTGGTCGGCTATGAAAGCGGCAACCAGAAGATCCTGCACAACATCAAGAAGGGCCTGCGCACCGATGTGGCGCGGCAGTTCACCAAGGACGCCCACGCCCTTGGCCTGACCATCCACGGCACCTTCATCCTCGGCCTGCCCGGCGAGACGCTGGAGACGATCGAGGAAACGATCCGCTACGCGATCGAGCTGAACCCCCACACCATCCAGGTCAGCCTGGCGGCGCCCTATCCGGGCACGTTCCTCTACAAGCAGGCGACCGAGAACGGCTGGTTCGACGGCAGCGATCACCTGCTGACCGACGGCGGCAACCAGATCGCGCAGCTCAGCTATCCCCACCTGCCGGCCAGCGTGATCTTCGACAAGGTGGAGGAGTTCTACAAGCGGTTCTACTTCCGCCCACGCAAGATCGGCGCGATCATGGGCGAGATGATCCGCGATTGGGACATGATGAAGCGCCGCCTGCGCGAAGGCGTGGAATTCTTCGACTTCCTGCGTCGGCGCAAGGAAGCCGCCTGACCGCCGGCACGGACCGCCCACGTTGAAAAGGCTGGTGATTACCGCGGATGACTTCGGCGCTTCGGCCGAAGTCAACGATGCGGTCGAGCAGGCACATCGCGAAGGCGTGCTCAGCGCCGCCAGCCTGATGGTGGGCGGCGCGGCGGCGCAGGACGCGGTGGCGCGCGCCCGGCGATTGCCGGCGCTCGGCGTCGGCCTGCATGTCGTGCTGGTCGATGGCCGGCCGGTGCTGCCCCCGGAACGGGTGCCGGCGCTGGTCGATGCCGACGGTTGCTTCCGTACCGACATGGTGCGCGCCGGGATCACCATCTTCGCGTCAACCGCCGCGCGGCAGCAACTCGCCGCGGAAGTGGATGCCCAGTTCGCCGCCTTCGCGGAGACCGGCCTGCCGCTCGACCACGTCAACGCGCACAAGCACTTCCACCTGCATCCGACCATCGCCGGAACCATCCTGAAAGTCGGCCGGCGCTATGGCATCAAGGCGATGCGTGCGCCTATCGAACCGCGCGCCGTCCTGACCGCGATCGACGGCACGCGCGCCGGGCCGGGCATCGAGCGGTGGTGGGCCAGGCTCGTCCGGCGGCGGATGCGCGCGGCCGGCCTGGTCGTGCCCGATCAGGTCTTCGGCCTCGCCTGGTCGGGCGCGCTGACCGCCGACCGCCTGCGCGGACTGCTCGATCATCTGCCCGACGGTTTGACCGAGATCTATGCGCATCCGGCGACCGGCCCCTATCAGGGCGCGGCACCAGGCTATCGCTATGCCGAGGAACTCGCCGCGCTGACGGATGCGCTTGCCAAGCAGGCCATCGCGCGCAATGGCGTGAGCCTTGGAAAGTTTGCCGATTTCAAGTGAGGACCACCCCATGACGACTCTCGTCCGCACCTGGGGCGAATACGATGAGGCCGCCCCTCTCCCCAAAGGCCGCGTGAAGCTGGGCAGCAAGGATCATCTCATGCTGATGAGCCGCACGCTGCTCGACACGCACGATCCTTATCGCCCGGCCGTGATCGATTGGCCCAAGCTCGATGACGAAACGCGCAACAAGATCGTTTCGCTGCCCATCTGGGACATCGCCGTGGCCACCGAGGGCCGCGCGGGCATGAACGTGAAGACCTACGCCGAATACATCGACGATCCGCTGCTCAAAGCCGCGGTGGAGATGGACGGGTTCGAGGAAGCGCGCCACAAGGTGGTGCTGGCGGACATGGTGCGGGCTTATGGCATCGAACTGGCGCCGGAGCCGGAATACCTGCGCCCGAAGGACCCGGAGTTCGCGTTCATGCGCACCGGCTATTCGGAATGCATCGACAGCTTCTTCGGTTTCGGCCTGTTCAAGATCGCCCGGGATTCGGGCTTCTTTCCGCCCGAACTGGTCGATACGTTCGAGCCGGTGATGCGCGAGGAAGGCCGCCATATCCTGTTCTTCGTGAACTGGGTGGCATGGTGGCGGCGCAACATGCCGTGGTGGCGGCGGCCGTGGTTCGAGATCAAGGTGATCGCCGTCTGGATCGCCCTGATCCTCGAACGGATCGATACCGCCAAGGGCATGGGCAAGGACAATACCAAGGCGCAGGAAAACAACTTCACGCTGAACGGGTCCAAGGAACTGGGCGTGGAGATCACCTTTCCGGAACTGGCGCGCATCTGCCTGGCCGAGAACGACCGACGGCTGGCCCCCTATGACGAGCGCCTGATCCGCCCGCGCTTCGTGCCGGCGATGATCCGGCTGGCATTGCGCTTCGCGAAGGCGCCCGCCCCCGCGGGAGAAGCCACCTGAAATCCTGGAGCCGCCTGGGCATTCTGCTGGCAACGATAGCGGGGCTGGGCGTCGCCATCTGGACGATCGGCAGCGCGGGCCTGACCGACGTGATCGGCACCGCCGTGCGGATGGGAGCCGGCGGCTTCGCGCTCTATTGCGCGTGGACGCTGGGCGTTTTCGTTTTGCTGGGCGCGGCCTGGCTCGCCGCCGCGCCGGGCGAACCGCCGCGCAGCCTGTTCCTGTTTACCTGGGCGCGGCTGGTGCGCGAGGCGGTTTCCGACCTGCTGCCGTTCTCTCAGCTTGGCGGGATCTTCGTCAGCACCCGCATGCTCACCCAGACATCGATTCCCACGACGCGCGTCTATGGATCGATGGTGGTCGACATGACCACCGAGATGGCCAGCCAGCTCGTCTATACCCTGTTCGGGCTGGCGATGATGACTTCGCTGCTGATCGGCGATGGCGCGGCGGTGCGGCTGCGCCCGCTGATCCTGGGCGGTACCGGCGTGATGATCGTCGTCATCCTGCTGTTCTTCACCATGCAGCGCGCGGCGCTGGACCTGGCCGGCCGTATGGCCGAGCGCTTCCTGCCGGGATCGACCGCCCTGGCCGACGTTCGCGCCGAGCTTTCGCGCATCTATGCCCGCCGTGCCCATGTCGGGCTGGCCTTCGTTTTCAATCTCGCGGCCTGGATCGCCAGCGGCATGGGCGCGTGGCTGGTGCTGCACCTGATGGGCGTGCGCATCGCGATCTGGGAGGTGCTTTCGCTCGAAAGCCTGATCTTCACGCTGCGCAGCGTGGCCTTCGTCGTTCCGGGCGCCATCGGTGTGCAGGAAGCAGGCTATGCGCTGGCCGCGCCGCTGTTCGGCCTGCCCCCGGAAACCGCGCTGGCGTTGTCGCTCGCCAAACGCGCGCGCGAACTGGCGATGGGCCTGGTAACACTGCTGGGGTGGCAGCTCGGCGAAGTGCGCGGTCTTGCCCGCAGCGCCTGAAGCCCTGACCGGAAACGCGAGCATCCCCGCACCGGTTTGTGACAACGCAGTGAGCCACTTGCGCCGTCATCGCGGCCTGACCTATGCCCAAACCGGTCGCATCCGCGCGGCCGGGATTCGGATGCCATCTCTCTTTCGGAATACGCCATTCGATGAAGGGTTCCGCTCCGCCTTGGCCCGGTCTTGCGCCCAGCATGGTTCCGGCCATCATCATCGCCCTGTGCGCCTCCGGCGCCATGCTGCTGGCCGGTGCCGGCTTCTGGCTGACGCTGGCCGTGCTGGTGGTGTGGCTCGCCAGCCTGTGGCTCGCCCGGCCCGAACCCGTGGTGGAAGCGCTCCCGCCTGACGACGGCAGCGTTTCGCGCCAGGCGATGATCGAACTGATCGAGCCGTTCGGCGTGCCCGTGCTGATGCTCGACGGGCAGCGCATCGCCGCCGCCAACGCCGCCGCGCGCGAAGCGCTGGGGCCGCATGTCGTGGGCCAGGACGCGCGCGTGGCGTTGCGCCACCCCGAAGCGATCACCCTGCTCGACCAGCCGGAAGGCCGCGCGCTGGTACGCGGGCTGACCGGATCGCGCAGCATCTGGCAGGTTTCGCGCGTGGCGATCGACGAGCGCTACTCGCTGATCGAACTGGTCAACCGCACCGCCGAAGCGGACATCAGCCGCGCGCACACCGATTTCGTGGCCAACGCCAGCCATGAACTGCGCACGCCGCTCGCCTCGATCATCGGCTATATCGAGACGCTGGCCGATCCCGATGCCAAGGTGGACGAAGCCACCGCCGCGCGCTTCCACAACACCGTGCTGCGCGAGGCGAAGCGGCTGCAGACGCTGGTCGAAGACCTGATGTCGCTTTCCCGGATCGAAGCGGAAAAGCACGAGCCGCCCAAGGAACGCATCGATCTGGGCCAGCTGGCCGCCAGCATTGGGGGCGAAGTGGGCTTTACCGTGGGCGAAAGCCGGATCGCGGTGGAAAGCGCCGAGGCGGTCGTGATCGGCGATCGCCAGCAACTGGACCAGTTGATCCGCAACCTGATCGACAATGCCTTGAAGTACGGCGATCCCAAGGCGCCGGTGCGCGTGGGGGTCCACACCCAGGGGCACGAAGCGGTGCTGACGGTTACCGACAGGGGCGAAGGCATCCACCCCGATCACCTTCCCTATCTGACGCGGCGCTTCTACCGCACCGATCCCAGCCGCAGCCGCGCCGCCGGGGGAACAGGGCTTGGCCTCGCCATCGTCAAGCACATCGTCGAACGCCACCGCGGACGGCTGGATATCGCCAGCAAGCTGGGCGAAGGCACGACTGTAACCGTGCGTTTCTCGATCGCGCCCGACCTTGAAGCGACGGAGGCGGCGGCCTAACGCAGCCACAACGGACAGCCGTCACATAACTGTCACAAAACCACCGCAAGGGGGTACGTGGCCGGAAAGCCGGGTGTTCGCCCCAGGAGTCCGTGGCGGCAGCCTCGAAGGAAAGCGGTTCGATGATGACGAGGCGGATTGCTTTGCCTTTGCTGGCCCTTCTGCTGTCCTCCTGCGGCCAGCAGATGGCGACGCGCGATCAGGTTCGCGCCGTGGGATCGTCAACGGTCTATCCCTTTGCCAAGGCTGTCGCGGAATCGCTGGCGCGCGCGCAAACGGGCATCAAATCGCCGATCATCGAATCCACCGGCACCGGCGCGGGCATGAAGCTGTTCTGCGGCGGCATCGGGCCTCGTTTCCCCGACGTCGAGAACGCCTCGCGCCGGATGAAGAAATCCGAGTTCGAGGACTGCCAAGGCAACGGCGTGAAGGATATCGTCGAGATTCAGGTCGGGCTGGACGGCGTGGCCTTCGCCGAAGGGCGCGGCGGCCCCGGCATCGCGCTCACGCCGCAGGACGTCTATCGCGCGTTGGCGCGCAATCCCTATGGCAGGCCGAACACGGCGCGTACCTGGCAGGACGTGAACCCGGCCCTGCCCGCCATGCCGATCCTGGTCTATGGCCCGCCCTCCACATCGGGCACGCGCGATGCGCTGCGGGAACTGATCCTGGTGAAGGGGTGCGATGCCGATCCGGCGATGGCCGCGCTGAAGCAGAGCAACGCCGCCCGCCACGACGCGATTTGCGGCGAAGTGCGCGAGGACGGCGGCTACGTCGATGCCGGGGAAAACGACAACCTGATCGTCCAGAAGATCGAAGCAAACCCCAAGGCCATCGGCATCTTCGGCTTTTCCTATCTGGAGGAGAACGCCGACCGGTTGCGCGGGCTGACCATGAACGGCGTGGCACCCAGCTACCAGACCATTTCGGACTTCACCTATCCCGGCGCGCGGCCCTTGTACATCTACGTGAAGAAGGCGCACCTGCGCGCCATTCCCGGCCTGAAGGCCTATGTCACGGAATGGTCAAGGCTGTGGGGCAAGGACGGTTCCTTGGCCCGGCTGGGCATGGTGGTGGCGCCGGACGCGGTGCTCGCGCAAAGCCGCAGGATCGTGGAAGAGATGCCGGCGCTGGATGGCGCGCAACTGAAGTAGGGAGTACCGTCCGGCCTCATGCCTTCCGCCGTCCTTCTTCTGCTTGCCTTCGGGCTGGGCCTTGTCGGATGGCTGGCCGCGCGCGGACGCGCCTGGGCGTTCCGCCGGACCGCGCCGCGTGGCCGGATCGATTCGCTGCCCGGCTTCCATGCCTGGTACGTGGCCCTGTGGATCGCCGTGCCGGCCCTGCTGTTCGCGCTCGCCTGGAATGCGATCAGCCCGGCGCTGGTCACGCACCAGGTTCTGGCCGATCCCGCCGCGACAGTCCTGCCGCCGACCGGGTTCGAGCGCGATACCATGCTGGCGGAAGCCTATGCCGTGGCCGATGGCCGCGCCTACGGGGTCTTCAATGCCGAAGCGCAGGCGCTGGTCGAGCCGTTCCGCGCCGCGCTGCTGAAGTTCCAGTCGATCGGGCTGGCCATCACCGTGCTGATCGCCTTCGCGGGCGGGGCCTTCGCGTTCCTGCGCCTGCGCCCCGATTTCACCGCGCGGACGCGCGTGGAACGGGCGGTCATGGCGGTGCTGTTGCTCGCCTCGCTGGTGGCGATCCTCACCACGATTGGCATCATCATCAGCCTGATCTTTGAAACCATACGCTTTTTCGGGATGATTTCGCCCACGGACTTTCTGTTCGGGACGCATTGGTCGCCCGACCCGATGAGCACGAGCGCGCCCGATGGCAGCAAGTACGGCGCGCTGCCATTGTTCTGGGGCACGATCTACATCGGCGCGGTGATCGCCATGATCGTGGCGATCCCGCTGGGCTTGCTGAGCGCGATCTACCTGACGCAATACGCCAGCCCGCGCGTGCGGCGGCTGATGAAGCCCCTGCTGGAAATCCTCGCCGGCATTCCCACCGTGGTCTATGGCTATTTCGCGGCGCTGACCGTGGCCCCGGCGGTGCGCGATGCCGCGCAGGCCATCGGCATCGCCAACGCCTCCACCGAAAGCGCGGTCGCGGCGGGGCTGGTCATGGGCATCATGATCGTGCCCTTCGTCTCGTCCATGGCCGACGATTCGATCGCCGCCGTGCCGCAGGCCATGGGCGATGGCAGCCTGGCCATGGGCGCAACCCGCGCCGAGACCATCCGGCTCGTCCTGATTCCCGCCGCCCTGCCCGGCATCGTTGCCGGCGTGATGCTGGCGATCAGCCGCGCCATCGGCGAAACGATGATCGTGGTCATGGCCGCCGGTGCCACGGCCAACCTCACGCTCAACCCGTTCCAGAGCATGACCACGGTCACCTTCCAGATCGTCGCCATGCTGACCGGCGAAGGCAGCTTCGATCATCCTGCCACGCTCAGCGCCTTCGCGCTGGGCATGGTGCTGTTCCTGGTCACCCTGGCGCTGAACTTCATCGCGCTGCGCGTGGTGAAGCGCTATCGCGAGGCCTATGAGTGATGCAGCGGATGGATGAAGCAAGGGTGGCGGGCGATGCCCGCGCGGCGGAGCAGGAGCATATCCGCGCCACCCGTCGCGCGCGGATGGGAGCCGGCCTTGCCCGCCGCTACATGGTCGACCGGCTGTTCCGGCTGGCGGGCCTTTCCGCTGTGGTATTCTCCGCGCTGGTGCTGGCCTTCCTGCTGGTGTCGATGACCGCCAATGGCGTCAGCGGCTTCCAGCGCAGCGAATTGCGGATGGCTGTGCCGATCCGCGGCACCATGCAGATCGACGCGCAACGGCTCGGCCAGCCCGACCCCGCCGGCGGACTGGAACTGGCGGGCCTGCCCCATGTGATCGATAGCGCCGCCAACGCCGCTTTCGGCAAGGGCGGCGCGCGCCTGCTCGCGGACGACGCCTGGCGCGAGGTGGCCGACACGCTGATCGCCGATCCGTCGCTGCTCAACAACGCCACGCTGAACGTATCGCTGCCCGCCAGCGACAAGCTGGCGACCGCCCAGCGCGGCGATGGCGATCCGGACCTGCGGGCGATCGCGACGCGGCTGGAGCGCGAGGGTAAACTCGCGCGCGCGCTCGACTTCGGCTTCCTGACCCGCTCCGATGCGACCAGCCCGCAAAGCGTGGGCATCTGGGGGGCGCTCAAGGGTTCGATCCTGACCATGCTGGTCACGCTGGTCCTGGCTTTCCCGGTCGGCGTGCTGGCCGCGCTTTATCTTGAGGAATACGCGCCCCGCAACCGCTGGACCGACCTGATCGAGATCTCGATCAACAACCTGGCCGCTGTGCCTTCGATCATCTTCGGGCTGCTGGGCCTCGCGGTCTTCCTCGGCCTGTTTCCCAATTACCGCTCGGCTCCGCTGATCGGGGGCATGACGCTGGCGCTGATGACGATGCCGGTCATCGTGATTTCCGGCCGCAACGCGATCAAGGGTGTGCCGCCATCGGTCCGCGATGCCGCGCTGGCGGTGGGCGCCAGCCCGGTGCAGGTGGTGTTCCACCATGTCCTGCCGCTGGCCCTGCCCGGCATCCTGACCGGCACGATCATCGGCATGGCGCGCGCGCTGGGCGAAACCGCGCCGCTGCTGATGATCGGCATGCGCGCGTTCGTCGCCACGCCGCCGGGCGATCTCACATCGCCCTCCAGCGTGCTGCCAGTGCAGATTTTCCTGTGGTCGGACGAGATCGATCGCGGCTTCGTGGAACGCACCAGCGCCGCCATCGTGGTTCTGCTCGCCTTCCTGCTGCTGATGAACGGCCTGGCCATCTACCTGCGCAACCGCTTCGAGAAACGGTGGTAACATGAATACCCAGCCGATCAGCGCCGATCCGCGCGCCACCAAAGCCCATGGCGGGGACGAGGCGGTGCCCAAGATGCGCGCGCGCGACGTCTCCGTGTTCTATGGCGACAAGTGCGCGATCGATCAGGTCTCGATCGACATCCCCCAGCGCTATGTCACCGCGTTCATCGGCCCATCGGGTTGCGGCAAGTCCACGTTCCTGCGCGCGCTCAACCGGATGAACGACACCATCGCCGGCGCCCGCGTGGAAGGGGAGATCCTGCTGGACGGCGAGGACATCTACCGCACCCGGATGGACGTGGTGCAGTTGCGCGCCCGCGTTGGCATGGTGTTCCAGAAGCCCAACCCGTTCCCCAAGTCGATTTACGAGAACATCGCCTATGGCCCGCGCATCCACGGGTTGACCGGCAGCCGCGCCGAACTGGACGCGATCGTCGAACAATCGCTCCAGCGCGCCGGCCTGTGGGATGAAGTGAAGGACCGCCTGTCCGACAGCGGCACCGCGCTGTCCGGCGGCCAGCAGCAGCGCCTGTGCATCGCCCGCGCGATCGCCGTCGATCCCGAAGTGATCCTGATGGACGAGCCGTGCTCCGCGCTCGACCCCATCGCCACCGCCCGCATCGAGGAACTGATCGACGAACTGCGCGGTCGCTATGCGATCGTGATTGTGACACACTCGATGCAACAGGCCGCCCGCGTATCCCAGCGCACCGCGTTCTTCCACCTTGGCAGGATCGTGGAGTACGGGAAAACCTCCGACATCTTCACGAACCCGCGTGAGGAACGGACGAAGGACTACATAACCGGGCGCTACGGATAGGACGATGGTGGCAGAACATACCGTCAAGGCATTCGATGAGGACATCACCCGCCTGCGCGGCCTGGTTGCGGAAATGGGCGGCCTGGCGGAACTTTCGGTGGGCGAGGCGATGGACGCGCTGGTCCGGGGCGATCAGGAACTCGCCAATACGGTGATCGCCCGCGACAAGCGGATCGACCAGCTCGAGGCCGAGGTCGACCGCCTGTCGATCCGCGTACTCGCCCTGCGCGCGCCGATGGCCGACGATTTGCGCGAAGTCGTTGCCGCGCTGAAGATCGCCGGCGTGATCGAACGCATCGGCGATTATGCCAAGAACATCGCCAAGCGCGTAGGCCACATCGAAGGCCGCAAGCGCTTCGAACCGCTGACCCTGCTGCCCGCGATGAACGAACTGGCGGCCGAAATGGTGCACGACGTGCTCACCGCTTTCGCCGCGCGCGATCCGGTGGCGGCGGCGGAGATCGTCGCGCGCGATGCCACGGTCGATGCCTTCTATGACAGCGTGTTCCGCAACTTCGTGTCGTTCATGGTCGAAAATCCCGCCACGATCACCAGCGTGGCGCAACTGCTGTTCGTGGCCCGCAACATCGAACGGATCGGCGACCATGCCACCAATATCGCCGAGATGGTCCACTACGCCGCCACCGGCGCCTATCTGCCCGAACGCGAGGATGTGATTCCGCCTGCCTGACGTAATGCGGCCCGAGGTAATCCGGCCTGACGTAATGACACCGTAACATTAGTCGTGCTTTCGCAACCTGCCTGTCATGGAGGTTCGCCGTGTCTGCCCCGAAACTGCTTCTGGTTGAAGACGATACCGCGCTTGCCGAACTGGTCGAATACCGGTTTCGCGGCGAGGGATACGACGTGCGCACCACCGACGATGGCGACGAGGCCCTGCTTCTCGCGGCCGAGGATACGCCGGACCTGGTCCTGCTGGACTGGATGATCGGTGGCACCAGCGGAATCGAGGTCTGCCGCCGCCTGCGCCGCAACAAGAGCACGGCGCATGTGCCGATCATCATGCTCACCGCCCGCAGCGACGAGGATGACCGCGTGCGCGGGCTGGAAACCGGCGCGGACGACTATGTCACCAAGCCGTTCTCGCCGCGCGAACTGATCGCCCGCGTGGGCGCCGTGCTGCGCCGCGTGCGCCCGGCACTGGCCGGAGAGACCATCACCGTCGGCGATCTTTCGCTCGATCCCACCGCCCATCGCGTCATGCGGCGCGGGCAGGCGATCAAGATAGGCCCCACCGAATTCCGCCTGCTGCGCCACTTCATGGAGCACCCCGGCCGCGTCTTTTCGCGCGGGCAACTGCTCGACGCGGTGTGGGGCAGCGGCAGCGACATCGAACTGCGCACGGTGGACGTGCATATCCGCCGCCTGCGCCAAGCGATCGCCCTGCCCGGCGCGGCCGACCCGGTGCGCACCGTCCGTTCCGCCGGCTATGCGCTGGAAGGCGCGTAGGGCGCGTTCAGACGCCTAGCTTGCGGGCATAGTCGAGATCGTCGACGGTGACCCACTGGTTGACGTAGTTCGCGTAGTACAGCCCGAACAGGATCGCGGCCAGGATGGTAGCGCGGATCGCGACCCGCTTGGGCCGGAAATTGCCGGGCGCGCTGTGCGCCTGCCCATCCACCTTCCCCAGCCCCAGTTCGTCGTGCGTGCGGATGCCGAACGGCATCACCAGGAAGGCGGCGAACACCCAGAACAGCGAATAGATCGCAACGATCGACGTCCAGCGCACGGCAGGCCTATCCTTCCCGCAGCAGGACCTGGACGACCGGCTTCTTGCCGGACCAGCGCTGCGCCGCCCGCCTTACCGCCAGCCGCACCGTTTCGGCAACCGCCAGCCGGTCGCGCTTGCGATCGCCCTTCAGGTCCTTCACCGCCTGCGCGGCGTCCGCCTGCGCTTCCTGCAGGAACTGGTCCATGTCCTCGTCCAGCGGCAGACCGATGCTGCCAATATCGACCGACGAGGCCAGCCGGCCCTCGCGCGTCACTGCCAGCGCCACCGAAACCAGGCCGTTCAGCCCCAGCTTGCGCCGCGCCGCCATGGCCTCGCCATCCGCCGGCGCGATGATGTCGCCATCCAGCACGAGCCGCCCCGCGCGCACCTCGGTCAGCTTCACCGGCCCGTCGGGCGCCAGTCGCAGCAGATCGCCGTTCTTCTGCAAGATGGCCTTCGGGATTCCCTCGTCCAGCCCCAGCCGGGCCTGTTCGGCCATATGGCGTATCTCGCCATGGACGGGCACGAGGATCTCCGGACGCAGCCAGTCGTAGAGCGCAACCAGTTCGGGCCGCCCCGGATGGCCCGACACGTGAATCATGCTTTGCCGGTCGGTCACGATGCGCACGCCGCGCGCCACCAGCGCGTTCTGGACGCGGCCGATGGCCAGTTCGTTGCCCGGTATCTGCCGGCTGGAGAACAGCACGACATCGCCTTCCTCAAGACGGATCGGGTGCTGTTCGGCCGCGATGCGCGCCAGCGCGGCGCGCGGCTCACCCTGCCCGCCGGTCGCCAGCACCATGATCTCGCCGCGCGACAGGTCCATCGCCCGGTCCATGCTGACCGTTTCGGGGAAGTCCTCAAGATAGCCCGAAGCCTGCGCGACCGAGATGATCCGGTCCAGCGAGCGCCCGGCAACGCAAAGCTGCCGCCCGGTCGCCTGCGCCACTTCGGCCAGCGTCTGCAACCGCGCCACGTTGGAGGCGAACGTCGTCACCACCACGCGCCGCCCGCGCTGGCGGCTGACCGTCTCCAGCAGGCCGGCGCGCACCGCGCCTTCGGAACCGGATGCGGCCGGGTTGAACACGTTGGTCGAATCGCACACCAGCGCCAGCACGCCCTCGTCGCCGATCGCGGTCAGTTCCTCTTCGGTCGCCGGCGTGCCGACGCGCGGTTCGTCGTCCAGCTTCCAGTCACCGGTGTGGAACACGCGGCCGTAAGGCGTGTCGATCAGCAGCGCGTTGCCTTCGGCGATCGAATGCGCCAGCGGCACATAACGTATATCGAACGGCCCCAGCGAGAACGCTCCCTCGTTGGGAATGACGTTCAGTTCGATGTCAGCGTCGATGCCCGCCTCGACCAGCTTTTCGTTGACGAGCCGCGCGGTGAACGGCGTGGCATAGAGCGGCACGCCCAGTTCCTGCGCGAAATAGGGCACCGCGCCGATGTGATCCTCGTGCGCGTGGGTCAGCACCACGCCCAGCAGGTTTTCACGCTGCTCCTCGATGAACTCGAGATCGGCGAAAACCAGATCCACGCCGGGGTAATAGGGGTCGGCGAAGGTCATACCCAGATCGACCATCAGCCACTTGCCGTCGCACCCGTAAAGGTTGACGTTCATCCCGATCTCGCCCGAACCACCCAGGGCAAGGAAAAGCAGTTCCTTTCCTGGCTTCACGAGGGAGCACGCTCCGCAAGGATTGCCAGGCCGTCCAGCGTCAGGTCGGTATCCACATGATCGAAGATCGTGGTGTGATCGCCGAACAGCACGGCGAGGCCGCCCGTTGCGATCACCTTGGCCGGCCGGCCCACTTCCGCCCGCATCCGTGCTATCAGCCCTTCCATCAGCGAAACGTAACCCCAGAACACGCCGATCTGCATCTGATCCTCGGTATTGCGCCCGATCACGCTGTTGGTGCGGCTAGGCGGCGCGATGGCGATGCGCGGCAGCTTGGCGGCGGCATTGACCAGCGCTTCCAGCGAAAGGTTGATGCCCGGCGCGATGATCCCGCCCTTGTAGGCGCCATTGAAATCCACCACGTCGAACGTGGTCGCGGTGCCGAAATCGACCACGATCAGATCGCCCGGATACTTGGCGTGCGCGGCGATCGCGTTCACGGCGCGATCGGCCCCCAGCGAACGCGGCTCGTCCACATCGATATCGATGCCCCATTCGATCGGCGGTTGCCCGGCGATCAGCGCATCGCGATGGAAGTATTTCTGCGCCAGCACCTGCAGGTTGTGCAGCGCGCGCGGAACGACCGTGGAAACGACGATCTGATCGACGTCATTGGCCGCGAAGCCCTGCAACTGCATGAGCTGGAGCAGCCAGACCGCGTATTCGTCCGCCGTCCGGCGCGGGTCGGTCGCCACGCGCCAGCGCGATTTGATCGTCCGTCCGGCATAGAGGGCAAAGACAACGTTGGTGTTGCCTACATCAATCGCGAGCAGCATCCGTTCCCACCATTTCAATATCGCCCGCGTGGATGGCACGGGTGGAGCCGTCCGCCAAGCGCAGAAGCGCCACCCCCTCCTCGTCGATGCCGCCGAACGCGCCCATGATCTCGCCCTGATCGCGGTCCTTGACCGTCACCAGCGTTCCGACGGGATGCGCGCGCACCAGCCATTCGCCGCGCAGCAGAGGCCATTCCCCCCGGTGCCAGCGCAACAATGCATCGTCCCAGGCCGCCGCCAGCCGCTCCGCGAACGCATCCCGCGCCACGGGATAGCCCAGCGCGGCAAGACTGGCGGTGGCGCGACCCGGTACCTGCGGGGCCTGCGCCAGATTGACGCCGATCCCCACCACCACCGCTTCGCGCTGCCGTTCGAGCAGGATGCCCACCAGCTTGGCATGGCCCACAAGCACATCGTTCGGCCACTTGAGCCGCAGATCGGCGATCGCGGGCGCACAGGCCTTCACCGCATCGAACACGGCAACCCCGGCCACCAGCGCCAGCGTCTGCGCCGGCGGATCGCCGGCGCGCAACTGCACCGCGGTCGATCCCATGAAATTGCCCGCACCATCAGACCACGCGCGCCCGGCCCGCCCGCGCCCGGCGCTTTGCCGGTCGGCGACCAGCCAGTGCCCTTCCGGCACGGCTTCCCCCTCCCTCACCCGCGCCAGCAGCGCGGCGTTGGTGGAGGGGATTTCAGCGACGGTTTCGATCAAGGCCGGACAGCCTTCGCGCGGTCAGGCGACGTGGAACAGCGCCGTGGCGGCGTTGTCGGCCAGCGTCCCGATCCACTTGGTCAGCAGATAGCCCAGCGGCGAGATGAACAGCGAGGAAGCCGCCAACAGCACGCCGTGCGCCAGGTCGATCTCGCCCTTCACGCGGTCCGCCGCCTCGTCGAAGTACATGACCTTGACGACCTTGAGGTAGTAGAACGCGCCGATCACGCTGGCCGCGATGCCGATGGCCGCGAGCGCCACGAGATTGGCCTGCACGGCGGCCTGGAACACCACGAACTTGCCCCAGAAGCCGAACAGCGGCGGAATGCCGGCAAGGCTGAACATCACCGCCGCCAGCGCCAGCGCCAGCATCGGCCGGGTCTTGGACAGGCCGGCGAGATCGGAAATCGCTTCCACCGCATCGCCGTTCTCGTCGCGCAGCAACAGGATGGCGACGAAGCCCGCGATCGACATCGCGACATAGATCGCGAGATAGACCAGCATGGCGGACGCGCCCTTGGGCGTTGCGGCGGCAAGGCCGATCAGCATGAAGCCGACGTTGTTGATCGAAGAATAGGCCATCAGGCGCTTGATGTTCGCCTGCCCGATCGCGCCCAGCGCGCCGATCACGATCGAGAGCAGCGAGGCGAAGATCACGATCTGCTGCCACGCGCCCGGCTGCGAGCCGAACGCTTCGAGGCTGACGCGCATCAGCAGCGCCAGCGCCGCCGCCTTGGGCGCAGTGGCGAAGAACGTCGTCACCGGCGTCGGCGCGCCTTCATAGACGTCCGGCGTCCACATGTGGAACGGCGCGGCGCTGATCTTGAAGGCAAGCCCGGCCAGCACGAACACGATGCCGAACGTGGCGCCGGTCGAAAGCCAGCCCGACAGGGCCAGACGGATGCCTTCGAAGCCGGTCGTGCCGGTGAAGCCGTAGGTCAGGCTCATGCCGAACAGCAGGATGCCGCTGGCGAGCGAGCCGAGCACGAAATACTTCAGGCCCGATTCCGCCGAACGATCGTCGGTGCGCAGAAACGCGGCGAGGACGTAGGAGGCCAGGCTGTTGAGTTCGAGGCCGATGTAGAGCGTCAGCAGGTCGCCCGCCGAAACCATCATGCCCATGCCCAGCGCCGCGAACAGCACCAGCAGAGGGAATTCCGCCCGCATCGCGCGAACGCGGTCGAAGAACGCGGGCGCGACGATCAGCGTCACACCGGCGCCGGCATAGACCAGCAGCTTGGCAAAGGCCGAGAAGGCGTCCGCCTTGTACTGCCCGCCGAAGGCTTCGACATCGGGCCCCATCGCGCCGCCGCACAGCGCGGGAGCGACGAGGATCGCGCAGACCGTGAGCGCGGCGACCGACAGGATCGAGATCGTGCGCGCCGCCTTGTCGCCACCCCAGGCGGCAACCAGCAGGAGCAGCAGGCCGGAGATGCTGAGCACTTCTTCCGGCGCAACGATCAGAAGGGAGCGAACGAGTTCCATCAGTGCGCCTCCCCTTCGTGCGCTTCATGTTCGGCGGCCGGCTTGGGCGCCCCCATCTTCACGTCGGCATCTCCCTTGGGCCGGGCCTGGGCAAGGCGCGCGTCGAGTGCGGCGATGTCCTTCTTCATCGGATCGAGGAACGACTGCGGATAAACGCCCATCCACAGGACCACGGCCGCCAGCGGCACCATCATCGCCCACTCGCGCGCGTCGAGATCGGGCATCGCGGCGGCATCGGCGTTCTTCTGCTCGCCAAAGGCCACGCGGCGGTAGAGGTAGAGCATGTAGGCCGCGCCCAGGATGATGCCGGTGGTGCAGATCAGTGCCACCCAGCTCGACGCCTGGTACACGCCCATCAGCGACAGGAATTCGCCGACGAACCCGCTGGTGCCCGGCAGGCCGATCGAGGCCATCGTGAACAGCAGGAAGAACAGCGCGTACTTCGGCATGTTGATGGCAAGGCCGCCATAACGATCGATCTCGCGGGTGTGCAGACGGTCGTAGATCACCCCGACGCACAGGAACAGCGCGCCCGCCACCAGACCGTGGCTGAGCATGACGATCATCGAGCCTTCCAGGCCCTGCTCGTTGAAGGCGAACAGGCCGATCGTCACGATCGCCATGTGCGCGACCGAGGAATAGGCGATCAGCTTCTTCATGTCGTGCTGGACCAGCGCGATCAGCGAGGTGATGACCACCGCCGCCATCGACAGGCCCCAGATCAGCGGCGCGAACTGTGCCGAGGCTTCCGGGAACATCGGCAACGAGAAGCGGATGAAGCCGTAGCCCCCCATCTTCAGCAGCACGCCGGCCAGGATCACCGAACCGCCGGTGGGCGCCTGCACGTGCGCGTCGGGCAGCCAGGTGTGGACCGGCCACATCGGCATCTTGACCGCGAAGCTGGCGAAGAAGGCCAGCCACAGCCAGGTCTGCGCGTGGACCGGGAAGTTGTAGACCATCAGCGTCGGGATATCGGTCGTGCCCGCCTCGTTCACCATCCAGAACATCGCGATCAGCATCAGCACCGAGCCGAGTAGCGTGTAGAGGAAGAACTTGTAGCTGGCGTAGATGCGCTCCGCGCCGCCCCAGATGCCGATGATCAGGTACATCGGGATCAGGCCGGCTTCGAACATGATGTAGAACAGGAACAGGTCCTGCGCCGCGAAAACGCCGATCATCAGCGTTTCCATCAGCATGAACGCGGCGTAGTATTCGCCCTGCCGCTTGTCGATCGACAGCCAGCTGGCGCCGATGCACACCGGCATCAGGAATACCGTCAGCGCAATCAGCATCAGCGCGATGCCGTCGATGCCCAGCTTCCATTCGAAGCCGGCGAACAGCGCGGCGTGTTCGGTGAACTGCCACTGCGCGCCGCCGGTATCGAAGTTCGCCCACAGCAGCATGCCGAGAACGAAATCGATCAGCGTCCCCACCAGCGCCACGGTGCGCGCCTGTTCGCGATCGACGAGGAGGCAGGCCACCGCCGTTACGAGCGGCACCAGCAACATCACCGAAAGGATCGGAAACCCGGTCATTGTGCGATCACCCAGCTGATTGCGAGCGTCAGGCCGATCAGCATGACCAGCGCATAGCTATAGAGATACCCGGACTGCAGCTTCACCGCCGCGCGGCTGCCCTTCGCCACCACCCAGGCGGCGCCGTTGGGGCCGAAGCGGTCGATGATGCCGATATCGCCCACCTTCCAGAACACCCGGCCCAGCCACATCGCCGGACGGACGAAGAGGAAGTGATAAAGCTCGTCGAAGTACCACTTGTTGAGAAGGAAGCGGTAGAGGAAGCCGAACTGGTCGACGAACGCCGCCGGGAACTTCGTGTTCTTGATATACGCGTACCAGGCGATCAGCAGGCCGGTGGCCATGACCGTGAACGGCGCCCATTTCACCCAGTGCGGCACATGGTGCATCGCGTGGATCAGGTGCTCGCTGAACACGAGGCTGCCCTTCCAGAACTCGCCCGTGCCTTCGCTGACGAAGGCGTGGTTGAACACCAGGCCGGCAAAGATCGCGCCCATCGACAGGATCGCGAGCGGCGTGAGCATCACCGCCGGGCTTTCATGCGGATGATAGCCGGCCGTGCCATCGCTGTGATGGCCATGATGCCCGTGGTCGTCGTGCCCGTGATGGTCGTGTCCATGGCCTTCATGGCCGTGATCGTCATGACCGTGGCCATGCGCGTCGTGCACCGCGTGCTGGATGTGTTCCGATTGCTCCCACCGCGGCTTGCCGAAGAAGGTCAGGAACACCAGCCGCCAGGAATAGAAGCTGGTCAGCAGCGCCGCGAAGATGCCCATGAAGAAGGCGAAGTGCGAAAGCTCGGTCCCGCGCGCGAACGCGGCTTCGAGGATCGCGTCCTTCGAATAGAAGCCGGCAAAGCCCACGACATCGACGATGCCGACGCCGGTGATCGCCAGCGTGCCCGCCGTCATCGCCCAGAAGGTGATCGGGATGTGCTTACGCAGGCCGCCGTAATAGCGCATGTCCTGTTCGTGGTGCATCGCGTGGATCACCGAGCCCGCGCCCAGGAACAGCAGCGCCTTGAAGAAGGCGTGCGTGAACAGGTGGAACATCGCCGCGCCATAGGCGCCGACGCCGGCCGCGAAGAACATGTAGCCCAGCTGCGAACAGGTCGAATAGGCGATGACGCGCTTGATGTCGGTCTGCGTGGTGCCGATCGTCGCCGCGAAGAAGCAGGTCGCCGCGCCGATGAAGGTCACGAAGCCCAGCGCCGTCGGGCTGGTTTCGAACATCGGCGAAAGACGGCAGACCATGAACACGCCGGCGGTGACCATCGTCGCGGCGTGGATCAGCGCCGAAACCGGGGTCGGGCCTTCCATCGCGTCCGGCAGCCAGGTGTGCAGGCCAAGCTGCGCCGACTTGCCCATCGCGCCGATGAACAGCAGCAGGCACAGCACCGTCATCGTATCGAAGCGGTGCCCCAGGAAGCCGATGGTCGATCCGGCCATGCCCGGCGCGGCTTCGAGGATCGCGGGAATGGAAACCGTGCCGAACACCAGGAAGGTGCCGAAGATGCCCATCATGAAGCCAAGGTCACCCACGCGGTTGACCACGAAGGCCTTCATCGCAGCGGCGTTGGCGCTGGGCTTGCGGAACCAGAAACCGATCAGGAGGTACGAGGCGAGGCCCACGCCTTCCCAGCCGAAGAACATCTGCACCAGGTTGTCGGCCGTCACCAGCATCAGCATGGCGAAGGTGAACAGCGACAGGTACGCGAAGAAGCGCGGCTGGTCCGGCTCGTCGCTCATGTAGCCCCACGAATAGAGGTGCACGAGCGCGGAGACGCTGGTGATCACCACCAGCATGACCGCCGTCAGCGTATCGACGCGCAGCGCCCAGGCGAAATCGAGATTGCCCGAGGTCACCCAGTGCAGCACCGGCGAGACATGCGCCCCGGCATGGCCCGACAGGAACGACAGGAAGATCGGCCACGACAGCGCACACGAGATGAACAGCGCGCCGGTCGTCACCACCTTGGCGGGAACATTGCCAAGCTGCTTGTTGCCCAGCCCGGCGATGATCGCCGCCAGCAGCGGCAGGAAGACGATGATGTGGATGGCAGACATGGTCGCGTACTCAGCCCTTCATCCGGTTGACGTCGTCGACGGCAATGGTGCCGCGGCCACGGAAGTAGATGACCAGGATCGCAAGGCCGATCGCCGCCTCGCCCGCCGCCACGGTCAGCACGAACATCGCGAAGACCTGGCCGACAAGATCGTGCAGGAAGGCGCTGAAGGCGACCAGGTTGAGGTTCACCGACAGCAGGATCAGCTCGATCGCCATCAGGATGATGATGACGTTCTTGCGGTTGAGGAAGATGCCGAGCACGCCGAGCACGAACATGATCGAGCTGACGACGACATAGTGTTCGATGCCGATCATTAGAGGCTGACCCCCTTGCCCACTTCCGGCTTCACGTTGATGGTCGCCTCTTCCGGACGGCGCGCCACCTGCTTCGCCACGTTCTGGCCGCGCACCCCGCCACGCTGGCGGTGCGTCAGCACGATGGCGCCGATCAGGGCCACCAGCAGCAGGATGCCCGCCGCTTCGAACAGGAAGAGGTAGCGCGTGTAGAGCAGCGCACCGATGGATTCGATATTGGATGCCCCGGCCAGCGGCGCGGCCGTCCCATCCGGCGTGCCAAGCTGCATCGCGCCGGCGCGGTAGGCGCCGATGCCCAGCACCAGTTCGCACAGCAACACCAGCGCGAGGATCATCCCCAGCGGGAAGTTTCGGACGAACCCGGCGCGCAGTTCGGCGAAGTCGATGTCGAGCATCATGACCACGAACAGGAACAGCACCGCGACCGCGCCGACATAGACGATGACCAGCAGCATCGCGATGAACTCGGCCCCCACCAGGATCATCAGGCCGGCCGCGTTGAAGAACGCCAGGATCAGCCAGAGAACCGAATGGATCGGGTTGCGGGCCAGGATCGTGACGGCGCCCGAAACGATCATGAGCGTCGCGAAGAGGTAGAAGGCAAATGCCTGGATCATGGTTTCGCGCCCCCTACCGGTACGGTGCGTCGGCTTCAAGGTTGGCAGCGATCGCGCGCTCCCACTTGTCGCCGTTCGCCAGCAGCTTGGCCTTGTCGTAGAGCAGTTCCTCGCGCGTTTCGGTCGCGTATTCGAAGTTCGGCCCTTCGACGATGGCATCGACCGGGCAGGCTTCCTGGCAGAAGCCGCAGAAGATGCACTTGGTCATGTCGATGTCGTAGCGCGTGGTGCGGCGGCTGCCGTCCTCGCGTGGTTGCGCCTCGATCGTGATCGCCTGCGCCGGGCACACCGCCTCGCACAGCTTGCACGCGATGCAGCGTTCCTCGCCGTTGGGATAGCGGCGCAGCGCGTGTTCGCCACGGAAGCGCGGGCTAAGCGGGTTCTTCTCGAACGGGTAGTTGATCGTCGCCTTGGTCTTGAAGAAATACTTCAAGGTCAGCCAGTGCGCCTTCACGAACTCCCACAGGGTGAAGCTCTTGATGAGCTGTCCGACGGTCATGAGAAATGCCCCGTAAGCATCAGGTAGCCGCTGACGAGGAACACCCACAGCAGCGAGACAGGCAGGAACACCTTCCAGCCCAGACGCATCAGCTGGTCATAGCGATACCGGGGTACGGTCGCCTTCACCCAGCTGAAGATGAAGAAGAAGAACAGGATCTTGAGCAGCACCCACACGACGCCCGGCACCAGATAGAGCACCGGGATGTCGAGCGGCGGCAGCCATCCGCCCCAGAACAGCGTGGCGTTGAGCGCGCACATCAGCAGCACGTTGGCGTATTCGCCCAGCCAGTAGAGCGCGAAGGCCATCGACGAATATTCGGTCTGATACCCGGCGACGAGCTCGCTTTCCGCCTCGGTCAGGTCGAACGGCGCGCGCTGCGTTTCCGCCATGCCCGAGATCAGGAACATCACCCACATCGGGAACAGCAGCGGGTTGAACACGAAGCCGTTGAACAGCCCCAGCACGTGGCCCTGCTGCGCCTTGACGATCTCGTTCATGTTGAACGAGCCGGACCACAGCACCACGCAGATCAGGATGAAGCCGATCGAGACTTCATACGAAATCATCTGCGCCGAAGCGCGCATGGCCGAGAAGAACGGGTACTTCGAGTTCGAGGACCAGCCGGCGATGATCGTGCCGTAAACCCCCAGCGACGAGATCGCGAGGACATAGAGAAGGCCGACGTTGATATTGGCGAGGATCGCGCCCGAATTGAACGGGATCACCGCCCAGGCCATCAGCGCCACGGTGAAGGTGATGATCGGCGCGATCAGGAACAGGCCCTTGTTGGCCGCCGAAGGAATGATCGTTTCCTGCAGCATGACCTTGAGGCCGTCCGCGAACGACTGCAGCAGGCCGAACGGGCCGACCACGTTGGGGCCGCGGCGCAGCGCCATGGCTGCCCAGATCTTGCGGTCGGCATAGATGATCATCGCCACGCCGAGCATCAGCGGCAGCGCGATCAGCAGAATCCCGCAGATGGTCGAGATCGCCCAGGCCCATTCGTAAGGCAGGCCCAGTCCCTGAAAGAAAGCGGTCATGACGGCTCCCTCAAGCCGTCACCCCAGCGCAGGCCGGGGTCTCGTGCCTCAGGCGAAGCGCCATCCGGAGAGAGATGCCAGCCTTCGCTGGCATGACGGGCAATTGTGTTGGAAGTGCTCACTCGGCCGCCTCCGCGAAGCTTTCACCATGGAGCAGTTCGGCCGAGCAGCGCTGCAAAGTGGGGCTTGCGCGGCAGATCGCGTTGGTGAGGTAACGATCCTTGATCGGGTAGCCGGCGATCACGCCTTCCGCCTTCGCCCCGGCGGGAGCGGCGGGCAGCGCGCCGTAGTCGGTCAGTCCCTCGGCGCCCAGTGCCGGAACTTCCGCGATCATGGAGCCGCGCAATTGGTCGAAGCTGTCGAACCCGACCGAGACTTTCAGCGCATCCGCCATGGCTCGCAGGATGCTCCAGTCCTCGCGCGCGTCGCCCGGCGCGAAGACGGCCTTTTCGGCATATTGCACGCGGCCTTCGGTGTTGACGTAGGTGCCGTCCTTCTCGCTGTAGGCAGCGCCCGGCAGGATCACGTCGGCGGCATGGGCCGCCTTGTCGCCATGATGGCCGATGTGGACGATCATGCTGCCCGCGAACTGGGTCCAGTCCACTTCGTCCGCGCCGAGCGAGATCACCAGTTTGGGCTTGGCCGCGACGAGATCGGCAAGGCCACCCTTCTGCGCATAGCCCAGCATCAGCCCGCCCATGCGCGCGGCCGCCATGTGGACCACGTTGAAGCCGTTCCAGCCTTCTCGCACCAGGTTGAACTTTTCGGCGAAGGCCAGGCCCGCCTCGCGCGCGCCCTTGGCAAGGCCGGCACCGCCGATAATGATCGCCGGCTTGGCCGCCTTGGCGAACACGTCGGCCACGTCGGCCGGCAGATCGTTCAGCGCGGCGGCATCGTCGCCCAGGAAGGTCGCCGGATAAGTCGGTTCCCATGCGGGGCCGATGATCAAGACCTTCGCGCCCTTCTTCACCGCCTTGCGCAGGCGGACGTTGAGCAGCGGGGCCTCGTCGCGGATCTGGCTGCCCACGATCAGGATCGCGTCGGCGTCCTCGATCCCGGCCAGCGTGGAATTGAAATTCACCGCCGCCAGGTTCGACGTGTCATAGGTCATGCCCGTCTGGCGGCCTTCGAGCAGCGAGGAACCCAGCGCGCCGGCGAGCTTCTTCGCCGCGAACATCGTTTCGCAATCGACCTGATCGCCCGCGATCACCGCGACCGACGAGCCAGGATTAATCCGGGCGATGGCGTCGAAAGCTTCGGCCCAGCTTGCGGCCTGCAGCTTGCCGTCACGGCGCAGCCACGGCTTGTCGAGCCGGCGGCGGGTAAGGCCATCGACCATGTAGCGGCCACGGTCGGACAGCCATTCCTCGTTCACGTCGTCGTTCACGCGCGGCAGGGCGCGCAGCACTTCGCGGCCCCGGCTGTCGAGCCGGATATTGGCGCCCACCGCGTCCGAAACGTCGATCGACAGCGTCTTCTTCAGCTCCCAAGGGCGCGCCTCGAAGGCATAGGGCCGGCTGGTCAGCGCGCCGACCGGGCACAGGTCGATCACGTTGGCGGAAAGCTCGTGCTTCGCCGCGTGCTCCAGATAGGTCGAAATCTGGGTGCTTTCGCCGCGATAGAGCGCGCCGATCTCGTCCACGCCGGCGATCTCTTCGGAGAAGCGCACGCAGCGGGTGCAGTGGATGCAGCGCGTCATCACCGTCTTGATGAGCGGCCCCATGTACTTCTCGGTAACCGCGCGCTTGCTCTCGTGATAGCGCGAACCGCCACGGCCATAGGCGACCGACTGGTCCTGCAGGTCGCATTCACCGCCCTGGTCGCAGATCGGGCAATCGAGCGGGTGGTTGATGAGGAGGAACTCCATCACCCCTTCCCGCGCCTTCTTGACCATCTCGCTGTCGGTGCGGATTTCCTGCCCCTCCGCGGCCGGCAGCGCGCACGACGCCTGCGGCTTCGGCGGTCCGGGCTTCACTTCGACCAGGCACATGCGGCAATTGCCGGCGATGCTCAGCCGTTCGTGGTAGCAGAAGCGCGGGATTTCCTTGCCGGCCAGCTCGCACGCCTGCAGGACAGTAGCGCCTGCCGGAACTTCGAGTTCTACGCCGTCGACTTTGAGCTTGGGCATTAGTCAGGTTTCCCATCACCAACCTTGCCTGAGGCAGGTGGATCGTTCGGTGCACACACGTAGCGGGCAAAGGCGCGCGTGGTTTCTGCACGCAGAGCCTGCAAGGACATCGAGAGGTTTACCCCCTTATCAACACACCGCGTAAGCGAAGGCGTTAGCGCAGAGGCAAGCTTTTTTTCATTGTTAGAGCCGCTCCGACTCTTGATGAAGCGAAAGGCGTTGTTGGTGTCTACGAAGACAAGGCACTTCGCCATTGCCGACCGCAATGGATAGCCTTGTGATTGTACAGCCATCATTTGCGCTGCTGCATCAAGATTCGGCCTGCCACTCCAGCCACTGTGGTACACAGTTACCGGCGCAAGGATCTTTGAAGAAATTGCCCCCATAAACAGCGATTTCTGATCGATACTCATGGCTCCGGAAGGAGCGCCTTTGCAATTTAGAATTGTCGAATTCAACTCCGCAAACAGTCTATTTTCCTCAGCGGAGCCGGGAATTGACAACGCGACGGCCGTTGCGAGTGGCCGCGCCATGCGCATGACGCACTCGCCGAGTTTGATCGGATCGTCGCCAGTTTCTTGAATACGCGCGACAGCCCCTCCAGAGGGCAGGATCACCCCTCCCAAAAACATCAATACAAAAGATGGGGCGCTTAGCCTCACTCCGCCGCCTCCCGCACGGCGCCATGTTCGGCGATCCGGCGTTCCAGTTCGGGGCGGAAGTGGCGGATCAGGCCCTGGATCGGCCAGGCGGCCGCGTCACCCAGGGCACAGATGGTGTGGCCTTCGACCTGCTTGGTCACGTTGAACAGCATGTCGATTTCCTCGACCGCCGCATCGCCCGTGCGCAGGCGCTCCATCACGCGCCACATCCAGCCGGTCCCTTCGCGGCACGGCGTGCACTGGCCGCAGCTTTCGTGCTTGTAGAAGTGCGACAGGCGGGCGATCGCGCGGACGATGTCGGTGGACTTGTCCATCACGATCACCGCGGCGGTGCCAAGGCCCGAGCCGAGCGCGCGCAGCCCGTCGAAATCCATCGGCGCGTCCCAGATTTCCGCGGCCGGGACCAGCGGGACCGAGGAACCGCCGGGGATCACGGCGAGCAGGTTGTCCTTGCCGCCACGGATGCCACCGCAGTGCTTCTCGATCAGTTCGCTGAACGGGATCGACATCTCTTCCTCGACCACGCAGGGCCGTTCGACGTGCCCGCTGATCTGGAAGAGCTTGGTGCCCTTGTTGTTCTCGCGCCCGAACGAGGAGAACCACGAAGCGCCACGGCGCAGGATCGTGGGCGCGACCGCGATCGATTCGACGTTGTTGACCGTGGTCGGGCAGCCATAGAGGCCCGCGCCGGCCGGGAACGGCGGCTTGAGGCGCGGCTGCCCCTTCTTGCCTTCCAGGCTTTCGATCATCGCGGTCTCTTCGCCGCAGATGTAGGCGCCCGCGCCGCGATGGACGAAGACGTCGAAGTCATAGCCCGAACCGCAGGCGTTCTTGCCCAGCAGGCCGGCGGCATAAGCCTCGTCCCGCGCGGCGAACAGCGTTTCGGCCTCGCGGATGTATTCGCCGCGAATGTAGATGTAGGCCGCCCGCGCGCGCATCGCGAAGCCGGCCACCAGCGCGCCTTCCAGCAGCTTGTGCGGATCGTGGCGGATGATCTCGCGGTCCTTGCACGAACCCGGCTCGGATTCGTCGGCGTTGATGACGAGGAAGCTGGGCCGGCCGTCCTTCGATTCCTTGGGCATGAAGGACCACTTCATGCCGGTGGGGAAGCCCGCGCCGCCACGGCCGCGCAGGCCGGAGGCCTTGATTTCCTCGATGATGCCGTCCTGCCCGCGTTCGAGCAGCGCCTTGGTGTTGTCCCAGTCCCCGCGCGCCTGCGCGGCGGGCAGGTTCCACGGCTGGTAGCCGTAGACGTTGGTGAAGATGCGGTCCTTGTCGGCGAGAGCCATGGCTTACCATTCCCCCCGATAATCGTGGTTTTCGCTGACCATCGCGGTCAGGTTGCTGAGCGCGCCGGCCGGTTCCACCGTGTGGCGGCCGGGAAGCTGCGTGCCGGTCTTCGGCTGCTTGCCCGCCGCCAGTTCGTCGAGGATGCGCTCCATGTCGGCGGGGGTCAGATCCTCGTAGTTGTCATCGTTGATCTGGACCATCGGGGCCGACGCGCAGTTGCCCATGCATTCGACCTCGGTGAACGACCACAGGCCGTCATCGGTGATATGCCCGGCCTTCATCCCGCGCTTCTTGCAGGCGGCGATAATGTCGTCCGACCCGCGCAGCATGCACGGCGTGGTGCCGCAGACCTGCACGTGGAAACGGCCGATCGGGGCGATGTTGTACATCGTGTAAAACGTCGCGACCTCGACCACGCGGATGATCGGCATGGAGAGATAGGTGGCGACATATTCCATCACCGGGATCGGCAGCCAGCCTTGCGTGTTCAGTTCCGCGCCGACCTGCCGCTGGGCCAGATCGAGCAGCGGCATCACCGCCGAGCGCTGCCGCCCTTCGGGATAGCGCGCCACGATCTCCTTCGCCTTCTCCGCGTTCTCGGCAGTCCAGGCAAAGGCACCCCACCGGGCGCGCAGTTCCGGGGTATCCGGTTCGATGTAGCGGTCAGCCATCAGCGAATAAACTCCACCCGAGAGCACTTGCCGCCCTCGAAAGTATAGACTGCGATCACGTCGAACGGTTCGACCAGCGCCGACCCGTCGGTGGCGGGGCCGCGCGTGACGTGTTCGCGCATCAGCACGTAGTTGCCGATCGCCTGCGCGTCGCGGATCTCGGCATGGTTCTGCGGCCAGCGGGCGAACGCGGCGGCAAGGCCGGAACGCGTGCCTTCCTTGCCCTCGCGCACCACATCCCCGCGATAGTTCGCCTCGCAGGCGTCGTCGGTCATGTAGGAGACGTAGGTATCCACGTCCTGCGCGTTATAGGCCGCAATCATCGCCTTGGCCGTATCGACGTTGCTCAACGGTCGCACTCCCCGAACACCACGTCGATGGCGCCAAGGATCGCGGTCGCGTCGGGCAGCATGTGGCCCTTGCACATGAAGTCCATCGCCTGAAGGTGGCTGAACGCGGTCGGCCGAATCTTGCAGCGGTACGGCTTGTTGCTGCCGTCCGAGACGAGATAGACGCCGAATTCGCCCTTGGGGCTTTCGGTGGCGACATAGACTTCGCCGGCCGGAACGTGGAAGCCTTCCGAATAGAGCTTGAAGTGATGGATCAGCGATTCCATCGAGCTCTTCATCTCGCCGCGCTTGGGCGGGACCACCTTGCGGTCGGTCGAGCTGACCGGACCTTCGGGCATTTCGGCAAGGCACTGCTTCATGATCCGCGCGGACTGGCGGACTTCCTCCACGCGCACCATGAAACGATCATAGCAATCGCCGCTGGTGCCGACGGGAATCTCGAAGTCCATGCGGTCATAGACGTCGTAGGGCTGCGCCTTGCGCAGATCCCACGCGATGCCCGAGCCGCGGATCATCGGGCCGGAAAAGCCCCAGCGGATCGCGTCTTCCTTGCTGACCACCGCGATATCGACGTTGCGCTGCTTGAAGATGCGGTTGTCGACCAGCAGGCTCATCGCGTCCTCGAACAGCTGCGGCAGGCGCGTGTCGAGCCAGTCGCCGATGTCGGTCAGCAGCTTGAGCGGCACGTCCTGGTGCACGCCGCCGGGGCGGAACCAGGCCGAATGCATCCGCGCGCCCGATGCGCGTTCAAAGAAGTTGAGACAGTCCTCGCGGATTTCGAACAGCCACAGGTTCGGCGTCATCGCGCCCACGTCCATGACGTGCGACCCGATGTTGAGCATGTGATTGCAGATGCGCGTCAGTTCGGCGAACAGCACGCGCAGGTATTGCCCGCGCAGCGGCACCTCGAGGTTGAGCAGCTTTTCGACCGCGAGCACGTAGGAGTGCTCCATGCCCAGCGGCGAGCAGTAGTCGAGCCGGTCGAAGTACGGCAGCGCCTGGGTGTAGGTCTTGTATTCAATAAGCTTTTCAGTGCCGCGATGGAGCAGGCCGACGTGCGGATCGATCCGTTCGATGATCTCGCCGTCCAGCTCCATGACCATGCGCAGCACGCCGTGCGCGGCCGGGTGCTGCGGGCCGAAGTTGATCGTATAGTTGGTGATGACCTCGTCGCCGGTGGTCGGCGATTCTTCGAGCTGGAAGCTCATGCGCCGTCTCCTTCAACCTTGCGGTCGGTCTTTGCCGGAGCGCCGGGTTCGTCCTTGGCCGTCGTCTTGGGCGCGCCTGCGACCGGCTTCGCCGCCTCGGCATTGGCCTTGTCGCCCGCGCCGGTATCGGCGGGCTTCTCGGTAACCTTCGGCGTATCGACCTTGGGCGCGGGCGCCGGTGCGGCCGAAGCCGTCGCCTTTTCATCGCCCGGCAACACGTATTCCGCGCCTTCCCACGGGCTCATGAAGTCGAACTGGCGCAGATCCTGCGCAAGCTCGACCGGTTCATAGACCACGCGCTTGTCCTCTTCGGAATAGCGCAGCTCGACGTAGCCGGTCAGCGGGAAGTCCTTGCGGAACGGATGCCCCTGGAAGCCGTAGTCGGTGAGGATGCGGCGCAGGTCCGGATGGCCGGCGAACAGCACGCCGAACATGTCGTACACTTCGCGCTCGTACCAGCCGGCGACAGGCCACAGCGTCGTCACCGTCGGCACCGGAGTCGCCTCGTCGGTCGAAACCTTGACGATGATCCGATGGTTCTTCGTCAGCGAGAGCAGGCAGTAGCAGACCTCGAAACGGTCAGGCCGCTGCGGATAATCCACACCGGCGATTTCCATGAGCTGCTGGTATTCGTGCCCGTCGCGCAGCAGACGCAGCGCGTCCTCCACGCGGTCGCGCGCGACGGTGAGCAGGACTTCGCCATGCTCTTCCTTCGCCGAAACCAGCATGGTGCCCAGCGCCGCCGAAAGCGTGTCCAGCACGCCTTCGTTCGAGGTGAAGCGCGGGGCGGAATGAACGACCGTCATGCCCTTCTCCTCAACGCTCGAGCGTGCCGACGCGGCGGATCTTCCGCTGCAGCTGCATCACGCCGTAAAGCAGCGCCTCGGCGGTGGGAGGGCAGCCAGGCACGTAGATGTCGACCGGCACGATGCGATCGCAGCCGCGCACCACCGAATAGCTGTAGTGGTAGTAGCCGCCGCCGTTGGCGCACGAGCCCATCGAGATGACGTACTTCGGGTCCGACATCTGGTCATAGACCTTGCGCAGCGCCGGAGCCATCTTGTTGCACAGCGTGCCCGCCACGATCATCACGTCCGATTGCCTCGGAGAGGCCCGAGGCGCGACGCCGAAACGTTCCATGTCATAACGGGGCATGTTCACGTGGATCATCTCGACCGCGCAGCAGGCAAGGCCGAACGTCATCCACCACAGCGAGCCGGTGCGCGCCCACTGGAACAGCTCCTCGGTCGAGGTGACGAGGAAACCCTTGTCCGAAACCTCGGCATTGAGGCTTTCGAAGAACGCCTGATCCGGCGCGGCGATGGCGGAGCCGGCGGCAGTGCCCGGCACAGTCGGAGCGGTGACCATGTTGCTCATTCCCAATCCAGCGCTCCCTTTTTCCAGGCATAGGCGAACCCGACGACCAGTTCCGCAAGGAACAGCATCATCGTGAACCAGCCGGCCCAGCCGGTTTCCTTGAGGCTGACCGCCCAGGGAAACAGGAACGCCGCTTCCAGATCGAAGATGATGAACAGGATCGCGACCAGATAGAACCGGACGTCGAACTGGCTGCGCGGGTCCTCGAACGCGGGGAAGCCGCATTCGTACTCGCTGAGCTTTTCCGCGTTCGGATTGTAGGTCCCCGTCAAGCGGGAAACGCCCATCGGCAGGAACACAAAGGCACTGGAAAGCGCGAGAGCGATCCCGAGGAAGATCAGGATCGGCAGATATTGTGACAGATCGACCAAGGGGCTGACTCGCCTAGCTGGTGTTCGCTCCGCGCCCTAGTCCCGACGCCGCCCGCGCGCAAGTGCCGTGCAGCGCACACAAGGGCAGTTTCTCCACCCTTTTGGCCTTCCCCTGCCGATAGCAGCCCCGTTTCCGGCCCTCCCGCGATCGTATGCGGGGCTTACTTAAGTTGCATCTTCAGGGTGCGCTGCGTCGCAGCACCGTAGGGCGGCCGCAGCCCCGCCAACTTCGCAAGATCGACCTTCGGCTGACGATAGACCGCGCGCGCATGGCTGAACGTGCGGAAACCTTCCACGCCATGGTAGCTGCCCATGCCCGAAGGTCCGATCCCGCCGAACGGCAGGTCGTCGGCGGAAACGTGGAAGATCACGTCGTTGACGGTAACCCCGCCCGAGATGGTGCGGGTCAGCACCTTCTCCGCCTCGGCCTTGTCCTGGCCGAAGTAATACAGCCCCAGCGGACGATCGTGCGCGTTGACGTAGTCGATCACCTCGTCGATTGCGCGATAGGTTTTCACCGGCAGGACCGGACCGAAGATTTCCTCCTGCATCACGCGCATGTCGTCGTTGACGTTGCGCAGGATGGTCAGCGGCATCTTGTTGCCGTTGGTGCCGGCGAAGTCCTCGCCGCCCGGATTGACGACGATCGCCTCGGCGCCTTTCTCGCGCGCGTCCTCCACCAACCCGGCCAGGCGATCGCGGTGGCGGCGGTTGATGACCGAGGTGTAGTCGTCGTTGGCCAGCAGCGTCGGGTACATCGAGCTGACCCCGGCGGCGACAGCGGCGATGGCGCGGTCCTCCAGTTCCTCGGGCACCATCAGGTAGTCCGGCGCCAGGCAGATCTGCCCCGCATTCATCATCTTGCCCAGCGCCACCCGCTCGGCGCTGCGCTGGATGTCCGCGCTGCGGCCGAAGATCGTCGGCGACTTGCCGCCCAGTTCCAGCGTGACCGGAACGAGGTGGTCGGCCGCGGCATGGAGCACGTGGCGGCCGATCGGCGTCGCGCCGGTGAACAGCAGGTGGTCGAACGGCAGCCCGCAAAACGCCTGACCGGTCTCCGGCCCGCCCGTAACCACCGCCACTTCCTCTTCGGCGAAATAGCGCGGAAACAGCTCCTGCATCAGTTCAGACGTGCGCTCGGTAAATTCCGAAGGCTTGAGCATCGCGCGGTTGCCGGCAGCGAAGGCCTGCGCCAGCGGGGCCATGGTCAGCCCGACGGGGAAGTTCCACGGCGCGACGATGCCGATCACGCCCTTGGGTTCATAACGCACTTCCGCCCGCGCGCCGAGCAGGTTCAGCGGGAAGTTGACGTGGCGCTTTTCGGGACGCGACCAGTGTTTCATCCGCTTCTGCGAATAGCGCACGATGCTGACCGAGGGCATGATGTCGGTGAGCATGGACTGTTCGTGGCTGCGGTGGCCGAAATCGGCGCTCATCGCCTTGGCGAACGCCTCGCCATGCTCCTTGAGCAGCGTGGCGCAGCGCTCCAGCCGGTCGTGCCGCACCGAAAGCGCTTCCGGGCGCGCCGCCGTGAAGGCCGTACGCTGGCGTTCCAGGACAGCCAGCATGTCCGCGCGATTCGTCTCGTTCATCACAATCCCCGTCCCCGAACCGCTTGTGCCGGTCCGATTTATCCGAAGCCCTGGCACAGGAAGGTCAGCCAGCCGGCAAGGGCAAGGCAGGTTCCGAGCGGCAGGGCCGTTTGGCGCGAGACCTTACGGCCTCGCGCGAGCAAAGCAACCGTTGCGAGAAGCCCGATCACGCTGCCGCCCAGCAGGGTGGCCACCGTGCCCACCGGCCCGAGCCACAGGCCGATCGCGCCCAGCAGCAGCGGGTCCCCTCCCCCCATGCCTTCGCGGCCACGGACCCGGCGGTAATAGGCGGCGATCAGCCAGAGCATACCGAAGCCGGCCAGCGCCCCCGCGCCGGCCCACAGGACCGGGCCGCTATCGCGCTCCACCGCGCCTCGCAGCAGCGCCAGCGCGCCGCCCGAACCGGCGAGCGTGCCCACCAGCGGCAAGGGCAGCCAGAAGTGCCGCAGATCGAGCAGCGCCAGCAACAGCAGCTGCCAGCCCAGAACCATCGCGGCCAGCGCGGTGCGATCGGGCATCGCCATCACGGAAACGAGCGCCACCATCGCGCCGCCCAGTTCGCAGCCCAGTTGCCAGCCGCCGATCGCGCCGCCGCAGCGCCGGCACCGTCCGCGCTGCGCGATCCACGAAATCACCGGCACCAGTTCCAGCGGGCCGAGCGCCCGCCCGCAATGATCGCAGGCGGACCGCCCGGTCACGATCGAACGCCCGTCCGGCAACCGCGCCAGCGCCGCGCCCAGGAAGCTCCCGACGATCGCCCCCAGCATCGCCGAAGCGGACCAGATCAGCGGCAGGCTGGCATATGCCACGCGTTCGTGACTCCCCCGTCGGCTCGATTGCCATGAGCGCGGCGTGGCAGTATGGCCCCGCCAAGTCCAGCCCCGGCGCGATCGTGGCCAGAGGAACCGCCAACGAACCGTACCGGATCGTCAGACGGTTGCCGCCCGCCCGGACCGACCCCATATCCGGGTCTTTCCTGACCCGCACATTGAAGGAGTGTGATCGCCATGGCCCAGTTTTCCGCCGCAGATCCGGTCGTTATCCTGTCTTACGCGCGCACTCCGATGGGTTCGATGCAGGGCGCGCTGTCCGATGCCGCCGCCACCGACCTGGGCGCCACCGCGGTCAAGGCCGCCGTCGAGCGCGCCGGCGTGGCAGGCGACAAGATCGACCGTGTTTACATGGGCTGCGTGCTGCCGGCCGGGCTCGGCCAGGCCCCCGCGCGCCAGGCCGCGATCAAGGCCGGCCTGCCCAAGTCCGTGCAGGCGACCACCGTCAACAAAGTCTGCGGCTCCGGTATGCAGACGGTCATCATGGGCGCCGAGGCACTGGCTTCGGGCAGCGTCGACGTGATCGTGGCCGGCGGCATGGAAAGCATGACCAACGCGCCCTACCTGCTCAAGAAGCACCGTTCGGGCGCGCGCATCGGGCATGATACCGCCTACGACCACATGTTCCTCGATGGCTTGGAAGACGCCTACGAACCCGGCCGCGCGATGGGCACGTTCGCGCAGGATACCGCCAACGAATACCAGCTGACCCGCGAAGCGCAGGATGGCTACGCGATCGAATCGCTGCGCCGCGCGCAGGCTGCCATTTCCGAAGGCGCCTTCGTGGACGAAATCGCGCCGGTCACCGTGAAGTCGCGCGGCGGCGATGTCGTGGTCGATACCGACGAACAGCCCGGCAAGGGCCGCCCGGACAAGATCCCGACGCTCAAGCCCGCCTTCGCCAAGGACGGCACGATCACGGCCGCCACCTCCAGCTCGATTTCCGACGGCGCCGCCGCCGTGGTGATCACCCGCCAGAGCGTTGCCGATGCGGAAGGTCTGAAGCCGGTGGCGAAGGTCGTGGCGCTTGCCGCGCACGCGCAGGAGCCGAAGGACTTCACCGTCGCCCCGGTTGGCGCGATCACCAAGGTGCTGGAGCGCGCCGGCTGGTCGATCGGCGATGTCGACCTGTTCGAAGTGAACGAAGCCTTCGCCTGCGTCGCGATGTTCGCGATGCATGACCTGGGCATCCCGCACGAGAAGATCAACGTCCACGGCGGCGCCACCGCGCTGGGCCATCCGATCGGCGCCAGTGGCACGCGCATCGTCACCACGCTGATCGGCGCGCTGAAGCGCCACGGCAAGACCAAGGGCGTGGCCAGCCTGTGCATCGGTGGCGGCGAAGCCACCGCGCTGGCGATCGAACTGGTCTGATCGGACCTGCCCACCCCCAACCCCTCCCGCTTGCGGGAGGGGAGTGAGACTTGCGCCGCCGCAGGCGGCGTTAGTCGCAGCGGGGTGGGCTTCCTACGCTCCGCGCTAGCAAACGATACGCGGCGGGCGCCGGAGTTACGGTGCCCCTGCCCCCCAGATGGCCGCTTGCTGGGCATAGCCCTTGCGGCCGTCGACATCGAACTGGCACCAGCCGGCGCCGCAATCGCCGATCGTGCCCACCACTCCAGGCGCCAGCCGCCACAGCAGCCGGCCCGAACCGTCCGCCTTTTCGCGCATCTCGGTCACGCCGCCCTTGATCATGCCGGTGTGCGTGCGCGCCAGGAACTGGGCCAGCATCCACCCGCGCGAACCGTCCGGGTCTTCCACCAGCCGCCAGCCGCCCATCACGCGCAGCACCTTCATCGGCAGACCCTTGCGCACGTAGGTCCAGTTGATCCGGTATTCCCGGCCCGGCCCGACGCGCATGTTCGATTCATCCTTGCGCAGCGAAACCCAGTACGGCGCGCCGCCATCGTCCGCGCGCGCGGCTTGGCCGAAAAGACCGGCGGACACGGCAAGAACGCAGGGCAGGACATACTTCACGGCACGCACGACACGGAAACCCCAAACCAAATTCGACAACACCTTGCCGGCAAAGCGATACAGCATTGGCACGACAGGGCAACCACGCGCTTGACCATCCCCGTCCGGCAGGCATAGCGATACGATCATGCCAACGCACCAGACCGCCGCCGGCGCGCGCACCGCGCACGAAGCCGTCAAACGCCGGATCGAGGGGAAGCCCTCGGTCATCGTCACCCGCCGCCTGCTGCCGGAAACCGAACAGCGGATGCGCGAACTGTTCGACGTGACGCTGAACGCCGACGACCGGGCGATGACGCGCGACGAACTCGTCGCCGCGATGCGATCCTGCGACGTGCTGGTGCCGACCGTGACCGACACGATCGACGCCGGGATGATCGCCGAAGCGGGCGATCGCCTGGGGCTGATCGCGAATTTCGGCGCGGGGATCGAACACATCGACCTCGCCGCCACGCGCGCCCGCAAGATCATCGTGACCAACACGCCCGGCGTCTTCACCGACGATACGGCGGACATGACGCTGGCGCTGATCATTTCCGTCGCGCGGCGGCTGAATCACGGCGGCCGCATCCTGCGCGCCGGCAAGTGGGAAGGCTGGGCGCCTTCCACGCTGCTTGGCCACCGGCTCAACGGCAAGACGCTGGGCATCATCGGCATGGGCCGGATCGGCCAGGCGGTGGCGCACCGCGCCCGCGCCTTCGGCCTGCAGGTGGCCTATCACAACCGGCACCGCCTGCCCGAAGCGCTCGAAACCATGCTGGGCGCACGCTACGTCGCCGATCTCGACACGCTGATTGGCGATGCGGACATCCTGTCGCTGCACTGCCCGGCCTCGCCCGAAACGCACCACCTGCTCGATGCCCGGCGGATCGCGCTGATGAAGCCCGAAGCCTACCTCATCAATACCGCGCGCGGGCAGATCGTGGACGAACAGGCGCTGATCGAAGCACTGGTGGCAGGGCGCATCGGCGGCGCGGGGCTCGACGTGTTCGAGCACGAGCCGCAGGTCGATCCGCGCCTGCTGGCGCACCACAACGTGGCGATCCTCCCGCACATGGGCAGCGCCACGTTCGAGGGCCGCATCGCATCGGGCGACAAGGTCATGGCCAACATCCGCTTCTGGGCCGACGGCCACCGCCCGCCCGATCAGGTGCTGGAAGGCTGGGCCTGACGCCGCCGATCCGGCGCCATCGCCTGCTCTGCCTGTACAGGACCATGCGCTTCGCCTAGGGGCTTGAACGGACACCGCATAACCGCAAGCGCGGACGGAGGGGCAAGAGTGCGCAAGTTTCTGGCAACGGCCGCGATGGCCGCGACATCGGCCATCCCGGCGTTGGCGCAGGCCCAAACCGCCACTACGCTCGATTCCGCCGACAGCGGCGATACCGCCTGGCTTCTCGCGGCTTCGGCACTGGTGCTGATGATGGCCGCGCCGGGCCTCACCCTGTTCTACGGCGGCCTGGTGCGGGCCAAAGGCTTCCTCGCCGTGATGGTGCAGACCGGCGCGATCATCGCCGTTGCCTCCCTGCTGTGGATCGCCGCCGGCTATACGCTGGCCTTCGGCGAAGTGACCAACGGCTGGATCGGCGCCGGCAACGCCTGGATGCTGCTGAACCTCGGTAACGTGCGCGGCAGCTATGGCGTGCCCGAAAGCGCGTTCGCCCTGTTCCAGATGTGCTTCGCGCTGATCACCCCCGCGCTGATGGTCGGCGCCTGGGTCGATCGCGCGCGGTTCGGCTGGGTCGTCGCCTTTTCGGCGTTGTGGAGCCTGATCGTCTATGCGCCCGTCGCACACTGGATCTGGGGCGGCGGCTGGCTGGCGACCAAGCTCGGCACGCTGGATTTCGCCGGCGGCATCGTGGTTCACACCACGGCTGGCGTCTCGGCGCTGGTCGTTGCGATGCTGCTGGGCAAGCGCAACGGCTTTCCCAAGTCGCTGATGCTGCCGCACAGCCCCGCGCTGACGCTGGCGGGCGCGGCGCTGCTGTGGGTGGGCTGGTTCGGCTTCAATGGCGGCTCGGCGCTGGCCGCCAACGACGACGCGGCCTCCGCCATCATCAACACCCACGCCGCCGCCAGCGCGGCCGCGCTGGCCTGGCTGCTGATCGAAAAGCTGACCGTGGGCAAACCCACCTCGGTGGGCTTCGCCACCGGCGCGATCGCCGGCCTCGCCACGGTGACGCCGGCCGCCGGCTTCATCGCGCCGGGTGCGGCGATGCTGCTCGGCGTTGCCGCCGCGGCGGTCTGCTATCCGATGATCCTGCTTGTGAAGCACAAGCTCCATATCGATGATTCGCTTGACGTTTTCGCCGTGCATGGCGTTGGCGGCATGCTCGGATCGATCCTGCTCGCGGTGTTCATCTCGCCGGCGTTGGGCGGCACCGGCTATGCCGATGGCATGGGCATGGCGCGCCAGATCGTCGGGCAGGTCGGCGGCGTGGGCATCGTGGCGATCTGGAGCGCCTTTGCCACCACCATCGCTGCCCTGATGGTCTCGATGGTGATCCCGATGCGCGTCACCGAAGACGAGGAACGCGACGGTCTGGACCTGACCAGCCACGGCGAACGGGCGTGGGAAATGGACTGACGGCGGACAGCCGGGATTTCCTCGGACGTTCGGGTCATCGTCCCCAAATCACCGCCGATGCCGATTTTGCTTCATACCCTGCTGATCGATAACGATTCTTTTACCGGCCATTGATACCTCTTCTCCGAAGGAGTGATGTGATGGTCCAGCACAAATTGGCGGACGCCCTCGAGGCGAGGACCGCGCATCGACGCCGCCTGACGCTGTCGGTGGAAGCCAATGTCACCGCAGCGGGTACTCCCGTCGACGCCAGGCTGCTCGACCTGTCGGAACGCGGCTTCCTGCTCGAAAGCGATACCGCGCTGGACGAAGGCGATGTGGTAGACATCGGCCTGCCCGAAACGGCCGCGGCCACCGAGGCCGTCGTGGTGTGGACAGCGGGCACGCGCCACGGCTGCGAATTCGTTACGCCGATCAGCCGCGCCACCGTCAGCGCGCTGCTGCTGCGTTCGCCCGCACTGCATGGCCAGGTGACGATCCCGGCGGACCAGCGGTCGCAGGAAGTGTTCTCGCCCCGCGCGAAGCTGGCGATCTGGATCGGCCTAGCCCTGCTGGCCTGGCTGCCGATCATCGTCGCCTTCAGCCTCTGGGGCTGAAGGCGCGGCCGCGCCACTCACCCGCGCAAGGTCTTCGGCGTCAGTCCCCCGTCAGGATACGATCGACCAGCTGCTTCACGCTGGGCGTGAAGTTGTTCGAATAGAACGGGTCCTGCTTGAAACGATAGGCCGCGTGGCCGGCGAACATCAGGTTCTGATCCACCGGGCCACCGTGCGCGATGTCCTGCAACGTCTTCTGGATGCAGAAGCTGCGCGGATCGGCGAGCCGGCCGGTGGTATAGTCGTCATGATCCTTCCAGGACGAAAAGCCGCAATGGGAAAGGCAGCCCATGCAATCGGCCTGATCCTTGCGGATTTCCTCGCGCTCGGCGGGCGTCACGAACACGATGGTATCGTCCGGCGTGCGCAGCGCATCGGTATAGCCCGCGCCGAACCAGTTGCGCGCGCGATCGAGATCGGCGGGCGTAACCCAGAAGTTCTTGCCCTTCACCCCGACATCAAGCTGCACGGTGTGTTCGCCCGCCGCGACCTTGGAATAGGGGATCTGGCGCTCCGAACGCGCTTCGAGATTGCGCAGGAACGGGTTGCGCACGGCCGAGCTGTAGAATCCCGTGGGGGAAAAGCGGTGCAGCAGCACGTCGCCCGGCTCCAGCGTGCGCAGATGGTCCTTCCACGCCTGCGGAATGGGGCTTTCGTGCGTCAGCAGCGGCCGCGTGCCGAACTGGAAGGCGATGCTGCCGAGTTCCGGGTTGTCGATCCAGTCGTTCCATTCGCGCAGGAACCATACGCCGCCGGCCATCACGATCGGCACGTCGTCCGAAACGCCTTCCTTGCGCATCGTATCGCGCAGCGCGGCGACGCGGGGATAGGGATCTTCCGGCGTCAGCGGGTTTTCCGCATTCGACAGACCGTTATGACCGCCCGCCAGCCACGGGTCTTCATAGACCACGGCGGCCATCAGATCGGAAACCTTGTGGTAGGCCCGCTTCCACAGCGCGCGAAAGGCGCGCGCGGACGACACGATCGGCAGGTAGTTGACGTTGAACCGCGCCGCGATTTCCGAGAGCTTGTAGGGCATCCCCGCGCCGCAGGTCACGCCGGTGACGAGGCCGCGCGTCTTTTCCAGCACGCCTTCCAGCACCTGCTGCGCGCCGCCCATTTCCCACAACACATTGATGTTGATCGCGCCACGCATGCCGTTGGGGCCGCTGGCGATATCATAGGCGCGCCGGACCTGCTCGACCGCGCCGTCGATCGCGTAGCGGATCAGTTCCTCGTGCCGCTCACGGCGAGTCATGGCGTTGTAAATCTGCGGAATGATCTTGCCTTCGGCGTCATAGCTATCGGCGTTGACGGCGCTGACCGTACCGATTCCGCCCGCAGCCGCCCATGCCCCCGAACTGGCATGATTGGTCGCCGCCACGCCCTTGCCGCCTTCAACCAGCGGCCAGACTTCGCGACCACCATAAAGAATCGGCTTCAACCCCTTGAACGCAGACATAAACCCCTCTCAACGACCCTTCGCGCGCGTGACCTGCCCGGCTTCCAGCCGACACGGCTTTATCTTGCCGGGTTCGGGCCGCCTGGGCGCGGCTTCGAACTGTGCATAATAGCCCGCTATTTCGGGCTTACGTTGAAATTCACTCAAGCGGAAGCCCACCGCCTCAAATTCGCAGAACAGAAGCGCCGGCGGCGTTCCGTGCTGTTCGGTCGGCCGGTCCAGATCGACCACGATCACGCGTCCACCCGGCCGCAGCGCGGGCCAGAGGCGCCACAGGAACGCATAGGGTTCCCCCACCTCGTGATACATGTGGATCAGGAACACGCGGTCGAAACTGTGTTCCGGAATGCGCGGATCGTCAACCGCGCCGGGCTTTATCGAAACGTTGTCCAGCCGGTCATGCTCGACGCGCGCGCCCAGCTTGCGCAGGGCCGCCTCATCGATATCCTGCGCCAATACGCGCCCCTTCGCGCCAACACGGGCCGCCAGGCGGACGGTGTAATAGCCCTCGCCCGCGCCGATATCGGCCACCGTCATCCCCGGCCGGATCGCGGCCAGATCCATGACCGTCTGCGCTTCCTTGCGGTTGTCGCGCTCGGCCTCCGTGGTGAAGCCGCTGCCGCCCGGTCCCGATACGGGCCTGTCCGCGCGCGGGAACGCTCGCGCGCTCGGCACGCGATCCTCGTCGGACGGCCGCTGGCACGCCGCCAGCGCCACGCAGGCCACCCCGATCAGGCCCGCCCGCAGGCCCAGGGCAGCCATCCTGCTCAATCGTCGTCTTCCACGGTGACCTTCTCGCCGGTCACCTTCTGCGACAGCGCCGCCGCCATGAACGGATCGAGCGCGCCATCCAGCACGTCCGTGGGATTGGTCGAGACCACGCCGGTGCGCAGGTCCTTCACCTGCTGGTAGGGCTGCAGCACATAGGAACGGATCTGGTGGCCCCAGCCGATTTCGGTCTTGGCCGCATATTCGCCGCTGGCCGCCGCCTCGCGCTTGGCCAGTTCGGCTTCGTAGATCCGCGCCTTCAGCATGTTCATCGCGGTGGCGCGGTTCTTGTGCTGCGAACGGTCATTCTGGCTGGCGACGATGATGCCGGTCGGCACGTGGGTGATGCGCACTGCCGAGTCGGTGGTGTTGACGTGCTGCCCGCCCGCGCCCGAGGCGCGGTAGGTATCGATCTTCAGGTCGGCCGGGTTGATATCGACCTCGATGTTGTCGTCGATTTCGGGATAGACCCAGACCGAGCTGAACGAGGTGTGCCGCCGGGCCGAACTGTCATAGGGGCTGATGCGGACGAGGCGGTGGACACCGCTTTCCGTCTTGGCATAGCCATAGGCGTTCTCGCCCTTGATCAGCAGCGTGGCCGACTTGATGCCGGCGGCTTCGCCCGCGTGATAATCGACCAGATCGACCTTGTAGCCATGCCGTTCGGCCCAGCGCGTGTACATGCGCTGAAGCATTTCCGCCCAGTCCTGGCTTTCGGTGCCGCCCGCGCCGGCGTGGACTTCGAGATAGGCGTTGTTGGCGTCGGCCTCGCCGGCCAGCAGCGCCTGCACCTTGTCGTTGTCCGCCCGCTCGGCCAGCGCCGCCAGCGTCGCCAGGCCTTCGCTGATGGTGGCCTCGTCGTCCTCCATCTCGCCCAGTTCGACGAATTCGATCGCGTCGGCCATTTCCTGGCCGATCTGGTTGACCGTGCCGATCGCGGCTTCCAGCCGGCGACGCTCGCGCATCACTTCCTCGGCCTTCTTGGGATCGTCCCACAGCTTCGGGTCTTCGACCCGCGCGTTGAGTTCATCGAGCCGGCGCACGGCGCGATCCCAGTCGAGGAACTTGCGCACCAGCGCCAGCGACGCTTCGATGCGATCGATATGAGCCTGGCCTTCGGCCCGCATGACACCTGAACTCCGTAAATGAGCGGAACCGCTTAGCGAAGCGGCGCGCCAAGTAAAGGCCGGTTGTCGTCGCCCGGCGCCCGCCGATGCGGGTTATGGCGCTGAAAAAGAGCCTAGCGGCGCGCGCGCAGACGCTGCACCGCTTCCAGCGTCAGGCGGACGTGGTCGCGATAGTCCATGTCCGAATGCACCAGCACCACCCGGCCATCGCGCGCGATCACATAGCTGGTACGCTTGGTCAGCCCGGTGGAGGTGCCGTCACGCTTGAGATCGACGTCGTAGGCCGCGATCACCTGCGGCGTCGCGGCGGCCACGGCGAACTTGTCGCGGCAGGCTTCGCGCGAAAACTTCTGCAGCGTCGGCAGGTCATCGGCGGACATCCCGACGACGGTGGCCCCGGCGGCACGGAACTGGTCGGTCGCCTCGGCAAAGGCGTGCGCTTCCAGCGTGCAGCCCTGGGTGAAGGCCTTGGGATAGAAATAGAGCACGACCGGGCCACGGCGCAGCGCCTGGCGCAGGTTGAACTGGAACGTCCGCCCGCCCAGCGCACCTTGCGCGGCGAAATCGGGCGCGCGCGCGCCTTGCGGCAATTCCGCCTGCGCGGCGAACGGAAGGACAAGGGCGATGGCCGCGGCGGCGGCTTTGATGGAGCGTGGGATCATACCGCAGGTATAGCAGGCTCGGCGCCGCGCGGGGAGATGCCAAAACGCGGGCTGCCCGATAGGGCGACGAAGCGGCAACAGGGCCGGGTCAGTAGATCCCGCCCTGTTCCTCCACGAAGCCTTCCTCCCCGCCTTCGGGCGCGGCAGCCGGCCCGTGGCGCGCGGCGCGGGCGCGGCGCAGCGCATCGAGCACGGCTTCCTTGGTCGTCAGCTCTTCCTGGTGGATCGTGCGCCGTGGCTCGGTATCGGGCTTGAACGCCTCCCAGATCACCGATGCCTTGGGTTCGTCGTTGTTCGGCATGCCGCCGAACACGCGCTTGCCCGAAACGCGGTCGATGCGGACCATGCGCACGCCTTCGGGCACCGGGAACGGCACGTCGGCCCAGCGCGCGCGGGTGGACTGGACGAACTGCTTGAAGATCGGCGCGGCGATGCGACCGCCCTGCGCATAGCCACCCAGGCTGCGCGGCTGGTCATAGCCCATGTACACACCGGCGATGATGTCGGGCGAACCGCCCACGAACCACACGTTCGTCGGCCCGGACGTCGTGCCGGTCTTGCCGAACAGCGGCAGGTTGAGATCGCGCAGCGTGACCGCCGTGCCGCGAATGACCACGCCTTCGAGCATGTGGACGACCTGGTAGGCCGTGCGCGCGTCCATTACCTGACGCCCCGACGGCTTCAGGCGTGGCATGGGCTTGCCGTCCCACCGCGCCATGTTGCACCCGTCGCACGGGCGGTTGTCGGCGCGCCACACGACCTTGCCGTTGCGGTCCTGCACGAAATCGACCACCGACGGTTCATGCTGGCGGCCATGGTTGGCCAGCGCCGAATAGGCGTTGACCATGCGCAGCACCGTGGTGTCCCCGGCGCCGAGCGCCATCGACAGGAACGGCTTGTAATCGCCGATGCCGACATCGCGGATCGTCTTCACCACGCGGTCCATGCCGGTATCGTTGGCGATGCGCACGGTCATCAGGTTGCGCGACTGTTCGAGGCCCCAGCGCATCGTGTGGCTGCCCGAACCGCCCTCGCCACCGAAGTTGCGGAAGCACTTCTGGCCCAGCGCCGCGCCCTGATAGACGCAGAACGTGCCATCAACGACCATCGAGGCCGGCGTCATCCCGTTATCGAGGCCGGTGGCATAGACGAACGGCTTGATCGTGGAGCCAGGCTGGCGCTGTGCCTGCGTGGCGCGGTTGAACGAGCCAAGCCGCGCATCGAAACCACCCTGCATGGCCAGTACGCGCCCGCTCTGCGGGTCTTCCACCACCATACCGCCCGACACTTCCGGCACGGTCCGCACCGCCCACGCGTTGCCGTTGGGCGCCACGGTGATCACGTCACCCGGCTTCATCGCCTGCGGCATGCCATAGAGCGGCCCGGTGGTGCCATCGGCAAAGCCGATCTTGCCGCTATCGCCGCTGCGCGAAAGCACCACGCCGACGCGCCAGTCGAGATAGCGGATCGAGAGGTTGCTGGTGATGAGCTGGGTCTGCCAGTTGCCATCGGAGAGGTCGATCGTCGCCACCGGTCCGTGCCACGGCCGCCCGCCCGAATAGCGCAGCAGGCCCGCGCGCAACGCGTCCTGCGCGGCCGTCTGCAACTGGGTATCGAGCGAGGTCCGCACCCACAGCCCGCCGGCATAGACGCTGTTGGGGCCATCCTCGGCCTTTTCGCCGAACTTGTCGATCAGCTGACGGCGCACCTCCTCCAGGAAATACCCCGCGTCGGCGGTGTAGTTTTCCGCGCGCCGCGCCACGAGGCCCAGCGGCTGCGCCTTGGCCTCGTCCGCCTGCGCCTGCGTGGCCCAGCCGTTGCGGACCATCTGGTCCAGCACCCAGTTGCGGCGCGTCACCGCCTCGTCATGGAACCTGGCGCGGCCATACTTTTCCGGCGCCTTGGGCAGGATGGCGAGGAAGGCCACCTCGTGCAGCTTGAGATCACCCACGTCCTTGTCGAAGTACGCACGCGCCGCCGCCTGCACACCGAAGCTCTGGCGGCCCAGCGGGATTTCGTTGAGATAAAGCTCAAGGATCTGCTGCTTGGTCAGCACGCCCTCGATGCGCCGCGCCAGGATCAGTTCCTTGAGCTTGCGCGTGATCGAATATTCGTCACCGAGCAAAATGTTCTTGGCGACCTGCTGGGTGATCGTGGACCCGCCCCGCGCCCGCTGGCCGGAGCCGAACTTCGTGGCGTAATCGAACACCGCACCCACGAAACCGGTGTAATCGATGCCGCCGTGCGTCCAGAACGTCTTGTCCTCGGCCGAGAGGAAGGCGTTGATAAGCGGCTCGGGAAAATCGACGAAGCGCAGCTGCACGCGCCGTTCGCGCGCATAGGACGAAACGATCTCTCCATCCGCGCCGCGCACCATCGTGGGCAGCGGCGGCTGATAGGTCAGCAGCTTGTCGGCCGAAGGCAGCCCACGCGCGACCAGCACCCAGACGAGGAAATAGAGCGCGACCAGCGCGCCCAGGGCATAACCCCCTAAACGGAACCACTTCCTTTCGCGCCAGGTTTGGCGGAACCATGCAAACAGCCCCGATGCCTCACGGCGGATGCGGTAGCTGATGCTCTTCTGGGGCGTATCTTCGGCCATCGTGCGCGCCCTCTAGCACGCCCTTTCCGTCATAAGCCAGTAGGCGCGCGCATCATGGAGCAATCCCCGCCGCCTCCTGCCGGGCCAGGAAAATTTCCACGGCCTGCGCCACGCGCACCGCAAACTGCTTGCGCCAGGCTGGATCGATCAGGCGCCGGGCATCGTCGGGGCTGCTGATATAGCCCGCCTCCACCAGCACCGAAGGAAGATCCAGCGATTTCAGTACGACGAAAGCCGCCTGCCGCTGCGGATTGGCATGAAACGTGAACACCCCCTGCCCTTCGCGCACTACCAGATCGGAGAAGCGCTGCGACCGTTCCCGCATCTCGCGCCGCGAAAGATCGACCAGAATGGTCGCGACCGCATTGGACTTTCCGCCCAGCGCCACGCCGTTCACGTCATCGGCGCGGTTTTCACGTTGCGCCACCAGATCGGCGACCGCATCGGAACCGCGATCCGACAGGGTATAGACCGTTGCCCCGTGCGCGTCCGGCGTTTCCGCCGCATCCGCGTGAATCGACACGAACAGGTCGGCCTTCAACTGGCGGGCTATGCCGGCGCGTTCCTCCAGCACGAGAAACCGGTCGCTGTCGCGCGTCATTGCCACGCGCACGCGGCCATCGGCGAGCAGCGCTTCGCGCAACGCCTTGGCCAGGGCCAGCGTGACGTTCTTCTCGCGCAACGTGCCCTCGCCGCTCGCGCCCGGATCGTGACCACCGTGACCGGCATCGATCACCACCAGCGGCCGGCTGGCATCCGCCGGCCCTTCGACCGGGGGCAGGCCGATCCCGCGCGATCCGTCCGGCAGCGCCAGCCGCAGGACGTATCCATCGCCGGGATTGCCGATGCGCAGCACGAAATACCCCCACAGCAGCAAGGCCGCCAAAGGCAGCACAAACCCCGCGATGATCCCGACCCGCCGCAACATCGCGATCCGCTATGCAGGTCCGGTTTCGGTCGGTCCAGCCGGAATCGTGGACGGCACTTCCGGCCGGCCCGACACGCATCGAAAAATGCCGCCGGAAATTGCTCCGGGGAAATCATCGCCATTGTTTTAATTGCTGGTTTGGATTTGTAATGCTAGCACCCTTCCACCGGGGCAAGCCAGCACCGGCGCCAGCCTTGAATATGCCCTCCCTGCCCCCATTTGACCGGACAGGACGGCGGAACCAGGCAATGTGGAGCCGCTGGCAAAAATCCGGAACGCGGGGATGACGAAGCAGAAACGCTCACTCACCCGCGCCGTGAAGGTTGATGCTGTGATGATGAGCCGAGTTTCGATTGAGCAGAAGCGCCCCGGAAGGGCCGCTCGCGCTTGGTCGATACCGCTTCCGATGGGCCGGAGCCTGACGGAAGCCGGCGCGCGCATTTCGCCGCGCATTGTCAGCACTGCAGACGCAAACCAACCGCCGCCGGGCGGAGAGCGCGACAGGACCGAGGTCCAGACGCTCCGAACCGGCATTTCCGCATTCGCGACACGCCATGGCCGGACCTTCGTCCGGCCGTCCGGCGTTCGCGCTTCACCAAAGAACCGCGCCCGGTACCCGGATACAATCCCGTGGCGGCGCGGCTGGAGATTCCATAATGACCACGCGCATGCTAATCGATGCGCGCCACCAGGAAGAAACCCGGGTGGCGGTGCTCAAGGGCAACCGTATTGAAGAATTCGACTTTGAATCGGCTGATCACAAGCAGATCAAGGGCAACATCTATCTCGCCAAGGTAACCCGCGTCGAACCGTCGCTGCAGGCGGCGTTCGTCGATTTCGGCGGCAACCGTCACGGGTTCCTGGCCTTCAGCGAAATCCATCCGGATTACTATCAGATCCCCAAGGAGGATCGCGAGGCGCTGCTGGCGGAAGAAGCCGCGCATGCCGAGGAAGAAGCCGCCCTGCGCGCGGCCGAGGAAGACGCGGACGACGGCTTTGGCGATGAAGGCGATGCCTTCGGCGACGACGAAGGCGTGACCGAAGTCGATACGTCGGAAAAGGACGATGTCGCCACGATCGAAGGCGGCGTGGTCGAAGGGGAAAACGAAGAGGCCGAACAGGAAGCCGAGGCGGAAGACGCCTCTGCCGATAACGGCGGACGCCGCCCGCGGCGCGGACGCCGGCAGGGCCGCGGCCAGGCCAAGGAAGCCGATGAACTGCGCGCCAAGCGCATGGCGCTGCGCCGCCGCTACAAGATCCAGGACGTGATCCAGCGCCGGCAGGTGCTGCTGGTCCAGGTCGTCAAGGAAGAGCGCGGCAACAAGGGCGCGGCGCTGACCACCTACCTCAGCCTTGCGGGCCGCTATTGCGTGCTCATGCCCAATTCCAGCCACGGCGGCGGCATCAGCCGCAAGATTTCCAGCGCTTCGGACCGCAAGCGGCTGAAGTCGATCATCGGCGAGCTGGAACTGCCCAAGTCGATGAGCTGCATCGTTCGCACCGCCGGGCTGCAGCGCACCAAGACCGAAATCAAGCGCGACTTCGATTACCTTGCCCGCCTGTGGGACGAGATCCGCGAACGCACGCTGCATTCCAGCGCGCCGGCGCTGATCCATTCGGACAGCGACCTGATCAAGCGCGCGATCCGCGATATCTACAACCGCGATATCGAGGAAGTGATCGTCGAGGGCGAAGCCGGTTACCGCGCCGGCAAGGACTTCATGAAGCTGCTGATGCCCAGCCACGCCAAGCGGGTGAAGCACTATGCCGATCCGGTTCCGCTGTTCCAGCGGTATGGCGCGGAAGACCAGCTTACCGCGATGTACGACCCGGTAGTCCAGTTGAAGTCGGGCGGCTACCTCGTCATCAACCCGACCGAAGCGCTCGTGTCGATCGACATCAACTCGGGCCGTTCCACCAAGGAGCACGGCATCGAGGCGACGGCGCTTTCCACCAACCTTGAAGCGGCCCGCGAAATCGCGCGCCAGCTTCGCCTGCGCGACATGGCGGGCCTTGTCGTCATCGACTTCATCGACATGGAGTACGGATCGAACATCCGCAAGGTCGAGAAGGCGATGAAGGACGCGCTGAAGAACGACCGCGCGCGCATCCAGGTTGGCCGCATCTCGGGCTTCGGCCTGATGGAGATGAGCCGCCAGCGCCTGCGCACCGGCGTGCTGGAAGCAACCACCCGCGCCTGCCCGCACTGCGATGGTTCCGGCCTGGTCCGCACCGCCTCGTCCGCCGGCCTTTCGGCCCTGCGCATGATCGAGGACGAAGCCGCCAAGGGCCGTGGCAGCGTCATCACGCTCTATGCCAGCCAGGAAGCGACGATCTACGTCCTCAACACCAAGCGCGCCGATCTTGCCGAGATCGAGGCCCGCTATGGCGTGACCGTGGAAGTCATCCCCGAAGGCGAGAACGAAGGCGCCAAGATGCGCGTCGCCTCGCGCGGACCGAAGCCCGAGTTCCAGCCGCGCTTCGAACCGATCGTCGAACCCGAGGAAGACGACCTCGCTGACGAGGCGTTCGACGACGAGGAAGAGGAAGAAGAAGCCGAGGCGCGCGGCGACGAGCGCGACAACGGCGATGGCAATGGCCGCCGCAAGCGGCGCAAGCGCCGGCGCGGCCGTGGCCGCCGCGACGACGAAACGGGGCAGACCGAGGATACCCGGTCGGCCGACGCCGGTGATGGCGAAGCCGAAGCGGCAGACGAGGCCGATGATGGCGAGGAAACCGAAAGCGCGGTTGCCGCTGGCGAGGATGCCGACGGCGAGCGTGGTCCCCGCAAGCGTCGCCGGCGCAGCCGTCGCCGCCGCGGCGGCGGGCGCGATGGGGATGGCGCCGAAGGTGGTGAAGAGGTGAGCGCGGCGGAAGAAGCGCCGGAAGAAACGGTTGCCGAAGCTCCGGCCGAAGCGGAAACCGTCGAAGCCGCAGCCGCGCCCGTGGACGAGGTGCCGGCCAAGCCCAAGCGCACCCGTCGCAAGAAGGCCGACGCCGCTCCGGTGGTCGAGGAAGCACCCGCTGCGGAAGCGGCCCCCGCTGAGCCGGTTGCCGCTGAGGAAGCTCCGGCCAAGCCCAAGCGCACCCGCCGCAAGAAGGCCGACGCCGCTCCCGCCGCTGAGGAAGCGCCGGCTGCGGAAGCGGCCCCGGCTGAAACGGTTGTCGCCGAACCCGCTGCCGCCGAGGAAGCTCCGGCCAAGCCCAAGCGCACCCGTCGCAAAAAGGTCGAGGCCGCTCCGGCGGAAGAGGCGACTGAGGCTGTCGTGGAAGCGGAACCGGTTGTCACCGAGCAGGCCGACGACGCCGAAAATGCCGAAGCCGAAGGCGGCGCATCGCGTCGCGGCTGGTGGCAGCGCACGTTCGGCGCCTGACGGCACCCGTCATTGGACAACAAAAAGCCCTCCCCGGACAGCCGGGGAGGGCTTTTTCGTGCAGGCCGGCGCATTACGCTGTCTTGAGCGCGCTGCCCCATTCCATCCAGGACGCCCAGCGCGGCATCTTCGGCATGTACCGCTGCCCGCTGTCTTCCACGGCGAAGCCCGCCTGCCGGACGGACGCGATCACCGGCCGCGTCAGATGGCATCCCCCCATCAATGGAACCCAGAGCGGCTCCAGCCGGCGCTGCCAGCGCTGTACGCCGGAATCGGGCGCCTGCCCGTGTTCGAGGAACAGCAACCGCCCACCGGGCTTCAGGATGCGCCGCATTTCGCGCAGGACTTGCGCGGAATCCCCCACCGAGCACAGCGTGTACGTACAGACAACCGTGTCGAAACTGTCGTCCGCGAACGGAATGGCCTCGCCCACGCCTTCGCGGATATCGGCCTGCCAGCCCTTTCTTTCGGCTTCGGCGCGGGCATAATCGAGCAGCTTGCCCGAAGGGTCCAGCCCGGCGAACGCGGTTACCGCATCGGCATCGTAGAACTGCTGGTTTATGCCCCCGCCGCAGCCGAGCTCGAACACGCGGCCGCGCGCCTTGGGCACCACGCCGGCCCGCAATTCCATGATCGCATCGGCGCTGCACGCGCATCGGATCATCCGTGGCAGGATCGTGTCCTCATACCATTGTCTGATACCCATCCCTCTCCCTCTCGGTCGCCTTCCACGCTCCAGTCGCAGAGTGCGCATGCCCGCCATCTTCGACAAGCCGGAAACACCGCGCGTTCCGCAGCATGGTTCCGCCGGAGCGATGGCAAGGCCCATCCTGCCAATTGTGCGCCGCAAGGGGCATTACCCGTCTGTCCCCCTTGCCCCGCGCGCCGGTTTCGCTAATGACCGACTCGAATTGGAGCCAACCACGCGCAACGGGGACATTTTGATGGCGACCTTCTCGCTTCCGAAGAATTCCAAGATCACCGGAAAGTCCCGTCATCACGCGGCGGCGACCCAAGGGCGGATCCGGAAGTTCAAGGTCTATCGCTACGACCCCGACAGCGGCGAAAACCCCCGCTACGACACGTTCGAGATCGATCTGGACCAGTGCGGACCGATGGTGCTCGACGCGCTGATCAAGATGAAGAGCGAACAGGACCCGACGCTGACGTTCCGCCGGTCCTGCCGCGAAGGCATCTGCGGTTCGTGCGCGATGAACCTCAACGGCCGCAACGGCCTTGCCTGCACCACGGCGATCGAGGACCTCAAGGGCGACATCCGCATCACCCCGCTGCCGCACATGGAAGTGATCAAGGACCTCGTTCCCGATTTCACGCACTTCTATGCCCAGTACGCCTCGATCCGTCCTTGGCTGCAGACGGTTTCGCCCACGCCTTCGGGCAAGGAGCGCCTCCAGTCGCCCGAACAGCGCGAAAAGCTGGACGGCCTCTACGAATGCATCCTGTGCGCCTGCTGCTCGACCTCGTGCCCGAGCTACTGGTGGAATTCGGACAAGTTCCTTGGCCCGGCGATCCTGCTCCAGGCCTATCGCTGGCTGGCCGACAGCCGCGACGAAATGACGGGCGAACGGCTGGACGAGCTGGAAGACCCCTTCCGCCTCTATCGCTGCCACACGATCATGAACTGCGCCAACGTCTGCCCCAAGGGCCTGTCGCCGGCGCGCGCGATCGCCGAAATCAAGAAGATGCAGGCCGAACGAGCGGTCTGACCCGCAGATGGCCTTCAGCTACGGGCCTTCGGACCAGCATCCCGGCTGGTTTACCTGGAACCTCGCGGACCCGACCCGGTTCAACGCCCAAACGATGGGCGACCTGGTGGTGCGCGAGGAAGAGGTGCCGGGCGGTAAGCGGCAGGTCCGCCTGCGCATGTTTCCCGAACGCCGCCACAGCAACCTGCTGGATGCGGTCCACGGCGGGGTCACGCTGGCGCTGATCGACATTTCGCTGTTTTCCGCGATGCGCCTGCTGCTGAACGGCGATGCGGCGGGTTCGGTCACGCTCGACCTGGCAACCCAGTTCATCGGCGCGGGCAGGATCAGCCAGCCGCTCGATTCGGTATGCGAGGTGCTGCGCGAAACCGGCCGGCTCGTGTTCCTGCGCGGGCTGGTGGTTCAGGAAGACGAAACCGTCGCGTCCTTTACCGGCACGGTCCGCAAACCTTCGCGCAAATGACCCGCGTTTCCGAACGGTATGCGGAACTGGTCGCGGCCGGAGAACTGCGGCCCGATCCGGAACAGGCCGCCGCCGCCACCAGGCTGGATCGGCTCCAGCAGGAACTGGAAACGCCGGCGCACGCGCCCGGCTTTTTCGGCAAGCTGCTGGGCCGCAAGACGCAGGAACAGCCGCGCGGATTGTACATGTGGGGCGGCGTGGGGCGCGGCAAGTCCATGCTGATGGACCTGTTCCACGATAATCTTGCCATCACCGCCAAGCGCCGCTCGCACTTCCACGAATTCATGCTCGATGTCCACGCGCGCCTGCGCGAGGAGCGCAAGAAGGAAAGCGGCGATCCGATCCTGCCCGTGGCCGCCGCCATCGGGCGGGAAACGCGCGTGCTGTGCTTCGACGAGATGGTCGTGAACAACAGCGCCGACGCTATGATCATGAGCCGGCTGTTCACCGCGCTGATCGTGGACCACGGCGTTACCGTGGTGACCACCTCCAACCGCGCGCCATCGGAACTGTACAAGGACGGGTTGAACCGGGAACACTTCCTGCCGTTCATCGCGCTGGTCGAAAGCCGGCTGGACGTGCTGACGCTCAACGGCCCCACCGATTACCGGCTGGAGCGGATGCGCGGCGTCGGCACCTGGCACGTCCCCAACGGGCCGGCCGCCACGGAGGCCACGCGCGAAGCGTTTTTTCGGCTGACCGACTATCCGCCCGAAGACAGCCTGCACGTCCCCTCCGCCGATATCGACGTTGGCGGCGGACGGATGCTGCATGTGCCCAAGAGCCTGAAGGGCGTGGCCGTGTTCAGTTTCAAGCGGCTCTGCGCCGAAGCACGCGGCGCGGCGGACTATCTGGCCATCGCCCGCAAGTACCACACCGTGATCATCGTCGGCATCCCGCGCCTGGGTCCCGAAAACCGCAACGAGGCCGCGCGCTTCGTCACGCTGATCGACGCGCTCTACGAACACAAGGTAAAGCTGATCGCCGCCGCGGATGCGGAACCGGCGGATCTTTACGAAAGCGGCGATGGTCGCTTCGAGTTTGACCGCACGATCAGCCGCCTGATGGAAATGCAAAGCCAGGACTATCTCGCGCTGGGACACGGCGAGAACTGACAACGCCTTCGTGGCAAACCTGCCCGGCTCATGCCGAAAGCGGCCGCCGCGCTTCTCCGCCCCCAGCGACCCGATCCGCCAATCCGCTTCCGCTGGCGCGAATCACCCAACAAAAAACCCGCGCGAAACCGCACGGGTTAACCAAAAAACTCAAGATCAATAACCCGGATTCCACCAAAACCAGTGGAAATCAGAAAGCCCGGGAATACCAGAAAACGGGCACTTCCTTGCGGAAATGCCCGTATTTTCAGTGCTTCAGATCAGCTGAAGCAGCCAACGCCAAATCGACATAGCTTTTGCCTCCATCCACGGTTGGAAGCAAAAATTATCATTAACGCTGAGGGTTAACAATCCCTAAACGATTCCGATCTGGATATCGGCCGATCTGCGGTACGTCTGGATGAAGTCCGCGAAGGATTGCGGTTTGCCGAGGTAGTACCCCTGCGCGTAATCGCAGCCCAGCTCCATCAGAAGCTGAAGCGTCGCCTCGTCCTCAATCCCCTCGGCCACCACTTCCTGGTGAAGATCGTGCGCCAAGGCGATCGTATAGGCCACGATCGCGCGCTCGCGCTCCGCCGTGGTGATTCGCGAAACGAACCGGCGGTCGATCTTCAACTCATCGCTCGGCAATTCGGCCAGGTAGGAAAGGCTCGCCTCGCCGGTGCCGAAATCGTCGATCGAAAGGCGGAAGCCCAGGGCGCGCAATTGCGAAAGATTGTGACGCGCCGCCGGGCGGTTGTGGACACTGGAGGTTTCGGTGACCTCGATGGTCAGGAGCGAGGGATCGATCCCGCGCCGCTGCACCACCTCGGCGATGTTCGACACCAGGTTCGGCTTGTCGACCATCTGCGCCGAAAGGTTGATGCTCATCTGGAAACGCGGCCCCAGGGCGTTGATTTCCAGCGCGGCCGTAATCGCCTCTTCCAGAACCCAGAAGGTCAGCGCGTCGATCCGCCCTGCCCGCTCCGCCTGCAGGATGAAGGCATCGGGCGCGATCGGCCCGCGCGTGGGGTGGTTCCAGCGGATCAGGGCTTCCGCGCCGCAGAAGCGCTTTTCGGAAAAGTCCCACTGCGGCTGAAAGGCCAGCCAGATATCGCCGTTGCGCAGGCCTTCATCGATGCGCGCATGAAGCGAGAGTTCCCATGGCGCTTCGGCAAGGCGTGCCGCTTCGAACAGTTCGATCGACCGGCCGCTGGTCAGCGCCTCGTTGGCGCTCGCGAGCGCGGAATTGACGCGCGCAAGGGCATCCACGCCCTCGTTGCGGTCGAGACCGAAATGGATGTTGGTGTCGAACGTGTGCTCGCCGATCTGCAGCGGAGCCGAAAACAGCGCGCGCAACCCTTCGAGGTGGTTGAGCTGCATTTCCAGCGGCCGGGCTTCCTCGGTCCAGGCGAAATGGCCGCCATCGCCGTTGTAGATCTCGCTGCGTCCCGAGCCGACGGACAGGCGGCGCGCAATCTGCCGCGCGCATTCCCCATGGAGTTCCTTGGGCAGCGTCGCGAGGATTTCCTCATAGCGCGCGATCACCGCGACCACCACGTCGCGCCCGACCTCGATTTGCTTCGAGGTGAGCGAAAGAAGATTGGGCAGCCCCGAAGCGCTCGTGTGCTGCACGCGACGGCGCCACTTCTGCCACAGGCGGATGCTGCCGTAGATCGCCATCGTGGCGAGGAGTTGATCGGTGAAGCTGAGGATGCCAAATTCGACAAGGATGGCAGGCAGCACGAACGTGACGGCGCAGGCCGCGCTATAGAACAGCACCTTTTCCCGACGCGACCGGGCATTCGCCGCCAGCGCGAGGCAGACCGCCAGCAGGCCCAGCAGCACAAGGCGCGGCAGCACGATGGCGAAAGGACGCCGCAACCCCTCCGCTCCGGCGAAGGCCAGTGCGATGTCGGGCGTGCGGCCGTGCCCGAAGTATCCGATCGGCCGGCCGGCCGTTCCGAAATCGCTGATGACGACGGTGCGGCCGGTCAGCAGCCCCGGCGCGAACTTGCCGTTGAGCAGCTTGCTGACAGGAAGCTGCGGCACCGAATCCGGATCGAGCGAGAAATCGGGAACATAGACCCCGCCCTCACGCCCGCGGATACCGGCAACCGCCGGGCCGACCGTGGGATAGGACTTGCCATCGATCCGCACCGCATAGGGCGCGGTCGTGGCGAAATCGATGAAGTTCGCATTCCATTTGGAAATGGCGATGCGCGAACGCGGCACCACGGAGGAAGCGGGGAACAGGAACTCGCCATGCGAATCCGCGTCCACGCTGTTGTTGCGCAGGACCAGCGAGAAATCGTCCCCCAGTTCGCCGATGGCACGCGCCAGCGCGCGATCGCCCCAGATCGACTGACCGGTATCGACGCGCGCGTCGAGCACGACCTTGCGCGGAACCTGCCGGCGCACCAGTTCGAGCAACCGGGCCTGTTCCATCGTGGTCCAGCCACTGCTCTTCGTCGATCCCGACCCCTGGTTGTCCAGCGGGATAACGATCACCGGCTGCGAGATCGCGTGGCTTGAGAGGCGATAGCGAACGTTCCAGTAGATCTGGTCCAACGGCTCGGCAATGAACACCAGGCTGCATATCAGCCCAATGAGCACCGAGATTGAAACAGGCGATCGCAGAAAGTTTCGCATGGACCGTCACGAAAAAGGTTACGATCGGCGTCTAATCCGAAATGGTTTATATGACATTACCATGGTTACCGCCCATCAACCAAATTGAACAGGCGGTGAAGCACGCTCCCGGCGATCGCACGGAAGCCCACGCCCACCCGCCACGGGTCGGATCAGGACAGCAGCGCCAGGCTGCGATCCAGCATCAGCACTTGCCAGAGCAGGCGGGAATGGTCGGCGCGGCCCGCGATATGCGCCTCGGCGATGTCGCGCAGCACGGGAGCGCGGAACCAGCCCGTCCGCGCCAGCACACCGCCTTCGGCGACCGCCCTGGCCTCTCCAGCCAGCGGTCCGCGCAGCCATGCGGCGATCGGCGTGACGAAACCCATCTTGGGGCGAAACAGCACGTCTTCGGGCAGATAACGGCGCATCACATCCTTCATCAGCCATTTGCCCGTCGCGCCGCGCACCCGCATGGCCTCGGGCAGCCGTGCGCCGAATTCCAGCAAGCGGTGGTCGAGCAGCGGCTCGCGCGCTTCGAGGCTGACCGCCATGCTCGTCCGGTCCACCTTGGTCAGGATATCGCCTGGCAGATAGAACTTGAGATCGGCATATTGCGCCCGGTCCAGCCCAGACCGCCCCGGCGCCCGGCGCATCATGTCCACGAAGGGCTGTTCGGCGCGATAATCGCCCCGCAGCCGGAGGAAATCCTCGCCATAAAGCCGGTCGCGCAGTTCGACCGGGGTGACGGAGAGCGATCGGGCATAGCCCTCCTCTCCGCTCCGCGCGAGATTGAGGAAGGTCGCCTTGGCCCGCAGCGGGCGTGGCGCCCAGTCCGCCTTGGGCCAGAGCCGCCCCAGCGTGCCGAACACCGGCGCGCGCAAGCCTTGCGGCAGCAGCGCCCGCACGGATTCCTCGCGATGGTGGAACACCTGCCGGCGGTATCCCGCAAAGGCTTCGTCCGCGCCATCGCCCGATAGCGCCACGGTCACATGCTCGCGCGCAAGTTCGCAGACCCGGAACGTCGGCAGGGCGGAGGCATCGGCGAAAGGTTCGTCGAACATGCCCGCCAGCCGGTCGGTCAGCGCGAAATCGTCCGACGCCACCACCCGCTTGCGGTGATCGGTGCCGAACAGCGCGGCGATCTTATCGGCATAGGCCGTTTCATCCAGCGCCTGAACGTCGAAGCCGATGCTGCAGGTCTTGACGGGATCGGTGCTGGCTTCCGCCATCAGCGCCACCACGCTGGAACTATCGACGCCGCCCGAAAGGAATGCGCCCAGCGGCACGTCGGCCATCATGCGCGAGGTAACCGCCTCGCGCAGGCGATGCAGCAGGTGCGCGCCCAGATCGGCGGTATTGCCCGGCTCCCGGTCGGCAAAGGAGATGTCCCACCACTGCACCGGGGCGGCCGGCGGCGCATCGTGCCGCAGCAGGCGGTAATGACCCGCCGGCAGCTTTTCCACGCCCTTCAGGATGGACCGGTGATCCGGCACGTAACCCCAGGCGAGATAGTCCTCGATCGCCAGCGGATCGACATCCCGCCGCAGCATGGGATGCGCCAGCAGGGCTTTCAGCTCCGAGCCGAAGATCACGCTGCCATCGGCCAGTTGCGCGGTAAACAGCGGTTTCACGCCCAGCCGGTCGCGCGCCAGCAGCAGCGTCCGCTGCCGCAGGTCATAGAGCGCGAAGGCGAACATGCCGTGCAGGCGCGGCAGGCAATCGACGCCCCAGCGCTGCCACGCCGCCAGAATTACCTCGCTGTCGCCGTCAGTGTGGAACTGCGCGCCATCGGCCTGCAATTCGCGGCGCAATTCGCGGAAATTGTAGATCTCGCCGTTGAAGACGAGCATCGCCGAACCGTCGGTGGCGGCCATCGGCTGCGGCGATCCCGCCAGATCGATGATCGCCAGACGGCGGTGCCCCAGCGCCACGCCGGGCGCGGTCCATATGCCCTGCCCGTCCGGCCCGCGATGCGCAATGGCATCGCACATCCGCTCCAGCCGCGCCGGATCGACGGGCTTCATGCCCTCGGTATGGAAAATGCCCGCGATGCCGCACATGCCGCCGCGCCTATCGCATGTTGCCGGTGCGGTCCATCCAGGTCGCCACCGGACCGGTAGCACCCAGGAAGGCCCGGACGGCGGCTTCCGTCTGCGTGTCACCGCCTTCGGACGACACGATCAGCGTGGCCGTGGGCCGGCGGCGCAGCAGCAGCCGGTCGGCGATGTTGGACAGCTTGAGGCGCGCGTTGCTGCCGGTCAGCAGATCGCCGGTGCGGTACCAGGTGAGCGCGAGGCGGTGGACCGGCCCCGGTGCCTGGATCACATCGGACTTCGCACCTTCCAGCGCCAGGCCCGGCTTTTCCCAGGCCCAGTTGCTGCCCAGCGGCAAGGCGCCCTGCCCGAAGCCGCCAGCCTCCTTGCCTTCGGCCTGCCCGGCATAGAGCGCGTAGGACACCTCCACCCGGTGGCCCGCCGCATCGGCATAACTGCCCAGCAGGCGATGCTCGGCGCCCGTGTGCAGCGGTTGCCATGGCGCGACCGGAGCCATGTCCACCCGGTGCCAGCCCGGCACATCGGGCAGCAGTATCTGCGCGGGGACCGGCGCTTCGAGCCGGTTGGCCATCGCCCCCCAGCCGATGAACAGCGCGGCGGTTCCCGCCAGCGCGCCCAGCGCCCGGCCTTCGGGCCAGCGCAACGCGGCCAGCCGGCCCAGCAGCGGAGAGGCGGCGATGGCATTCGCATCGATCATGGGGTCGTCGATCGCGCGATCGAAGAACTTCCAGCCGGCGGCCATGACCAGCGCCATTACGATGGCGAAGAACACCCAGCCGTAGAACACATGGTCGAAGCCGGCGGCGAAGCCGATACCGACCTTGCCGGCGATGAACACTGTGCCCCAGGCGCGCATGCCGTTGGCGAGGATCGGCACTACCAGCGCCATCGCCATGAATGCCGCGCGGCGCGGCCAGCTGCGGAAGCAGACGTTGGCGACCAGCGTGCCGTAAGCCACCATCGCGATCAGGAACTTCACACCCGAACAAGCTTCGGCCACTTCGAAGTAGCCGCCCGGGGCGGTGATGAACACGCCGTCGAGCGTGGCGGGGCCGCCGGCCACGGAGAGCAGCAGCATCGTGATCTTCGCGGTCACGGTCTGCAGCGTGGGGATCATCTCGTCCCCGGCGGGCACCAGGAACAGCATGTAGAACAGCGGAAACGCCAGCGCCACGCCCACGCGCGGCCCCAGCAGCGCCAGCACGCTCGCCTGCAGCATGACGACGACCGCCAGTTGCCGCGCCAGCGAGAAGCCGGAAAAATCGCCCAGCATCCACAGGAAGCACGCCCCGGCGAACGGCAGCAGTCCGGGCCACCAGGCGGAGGGCACCAGGCGCAGCAGCCCGCCCGTGCGCAGCCAGACCAGCCAGCCGAGGATCAGGGGGATCAGCAGCGCGTGGTTGTAGGTCGAACTATCCCACCATTGCAGCGCCATGTCGCGCCAATCGCCGGCGAACAGCACGAACACGCCGAGCCATGCCGTGGCGACGAACAGCAACGGCCGCCGCCAGCTTTCCGGCACGGCCAAAACGAAACGCTGGATTGAGGACAAGGTCGCGGCATCAGGCCGCATGGCGGTCCCCCCTGCGATCGGCGCCCAGCAGGGCCGGCAGCGGGTCGAGCGCGCGGTCCCAGCCGCACCGGTCGACCACGAAACGCCGCCCGGCCGCGCCCATGCTGCGCGCCAGCGCCGTATCGGCAAGCAGCGTCATCGTGTGCGTGGCGAAATCCTCCGGCCCGTCCGCGACCGCGAGGTCCTGCCCCACGCGCGCGGGAATCCCGGTGGCGGCCGCGCGCGTCGCCAGTACGGGGCGCGCCATGGCCATGGCCTCCAGCACCTTGTTCTGCACGCCCCGCGCGATCAGCAGCGGCGCGACGACCAGATCGGCTCCGGCGAGCCAGGGGCGGACATCCGGCACGGTGCCGGTGACGCGGCATCCGTTCCGGCCGTGCAGCGCCTGCACCTCGGCCACCGGCGCACGACCGACCACGTTGAATTCCGCCTGCGGAAACCGCTCGCGCACGCGCGGCATGACCTGACTTGCGAAGAAATCCACCGCCGCGATGTTCGGCGGATAGTCCATCTGTCCGGTGAAGACGATCTGCGGTCCGGCCCGCAGCATGTCCGGCGCGGGGGCGATGCCCGAGGGATCGTAGAACCGCCAGTCGATGCCGTTGGGCAGCGCCATCACCCGCGTACCGCGCCGATGCTGCAGGCGATCGCGGAACAGCGCGGCTTCCTCGTCGGTCACCAGCACGCTGGCGGTGGCGCGATGCGCGATCTTTTCCTCGAACCGGCGCAGCAGGTTCGCCTCGCGCCGGTACATCACCCGCACCGCTGGATTGCCTTCGCGCGCATAGGCTTCGAACTTGGCGGAATCGACATCCACAAAGTCCATCACCACCGGCCCGGTGAAATCCTCCGGAATGTATTGCGCCATCTGCCCGGAGAACACGAAAATCGCCGAGATGGGCCGGGTGGCCAGCGTTTCGCGCACGAAGCGGCGGATGGCCGGCGAGGAAAACGCGGTCAGGCTGACGGGCTTGCCCGTTGCCAGCGCCTGCGCGGCGGCTACGGGAACCGACTTGGTCCGCGCGACCAGGCACAGGCTGGCCGAAATCGCCGCCAGTTCCCGCTCGTGCGACCAGTCCGCCTCGTCATCGGCGAAACACGCGACGTGAACCGGCGCCAGCGCGCTGATCCGGCGCAGCATGTGGCACGAGCGAATCTTGTCGCCGCGATCGGGCGGAAACGGCATCCGGTGCGCCAGGAACAGGATTTCGCCCATGGCCGCCCCCGTCAGGCCAGCCCGGCCGCGATCAGCGGACCAAGCCGGTTCGCGATCGGCAGCGGCAGCTTCTGCCACGCCGCGATCTTGGCGCGATAGCGCGGGCTGAGCGGATTGACATCGCGCGGGGGAACGCCATCGGCCGACCAGGTGGCGTAGGACAGCGGCTCGGGCGCAAAGCCCCAGTTGCGCTTGAAATGGTAGGCGCCCGTGTCGGTCTTCGAGCGGCCGAAATCGAACCGGTCGCAGCCCCGGCCGCGCGCGTGGTTCATCAGCGCATAATACATCACGTCATTGGCCCGCAGCGCGCGCGCCGCGAACACGCCGCCGCCCCAATAGGGCATGACCGCGCCGCGATGGTACAGGCTCAGCACGCTGGCCACCGGCTGGCCCTGGTGCAGCACCGTCAGGATATCGGCATCCGCGCCGAAGAGGTCCAGCACCGCATCGAACAGGCGCTTCGGGAATACCGGCGTGCCCAGGTTGCGCACGGATTCGGCATAGACCGCATAGTGCATCGCGCGATCCGCCTCGGACCGGCCAACCCGCACTTCCAGATCGTTGCCCAATCCCTTGCGCACTTCCGCGCGCTGCTTGCGCGGGACAGCTAGCAACTGCGCCTCGTCGTCAGCGGCCAGCGGCAGGACGAAACCGGCATGGCTATCCTGCTTGATGTGCCAGCCCGCGCCTTGCGGCATCAGACCGCCACGCAGTTCGATCGTCGGAGCGGACAGGCGGCGGGCCAGTTCGCGCGCGGCGTCGAACAGGACCGGAGCCTCACCCGCATCGCCGATCAGCCCGCCGCCGACCGCGAACCCGGTCGAAACCAGCGCGCGGCCGAACAATGGGGAGTGCGCCGCGTGCAACGGCAGCATCGCGGTGATCGCACCGTCGCGCTCGGCCAGCAGCAGGTGCGCGCGGTGCCCGGTTGCGCGCTCCACCGCGTCGATCCATTCGAGGCGGTGAAACGCCGTAGCGGCGGGATCTTCGGCCAGGAACCGCGCCATGGCGGGGCGGTCTCCGGGATCGGCAAGGCGCACGCGCGCCGCCGCGAAGCGGAACGGCGCGTTCATGCCGCCTTCTCCAGCACGGTGTCAGCCGGCAGAGCCAAGGCCATTTGGCCAGCCGCCAACTCATCCATGCGGCCCCAGCGGAAATCGCGGACCAACCGCTCCAGCTTGGCGGCCATCACCGTGAGGTTGGTATAATGCCGGAACTTCGAGCGCAGCGGCGCGGAAGCGACGCGTGGCTGTTCCGGATCGATTTCCCACGGATGAAAATAGAACACGGCGGGCCGGCCATCGACGCTGTTGACCTGCCGGATCGCCCAGCGCGAAACCGGATAGGGCAGCAGGCGGAAGAAGCCGCCGCCGCCCGCCGCCATGCGCCGCCCGGCCACTTCGGCCGTCGTTACCGGGATCTCGATGAGGTCCGCACCCGCGACCGGACGGAAGGCGAAACGCGGCGCCTCGCGCCAGCCGTAGTGATCGTGCACGATCGGCGCGACGCTGGAGGAATAGGCATAGCCCTGCTCCGCCAGCACCTCGTGCGCCCACGGCGTGCGCGCATCGATCGAGAAACTGGGCGCACGATACCCGGTCACGCGCTGGCCGCCGGCATCTTCCAGCACCGCCCGCGCCCGCGCGATATCCTCGGCAAAGGCCGTGGCGCCCAGCGTGAATACGCGGGCATGGTCCCAGCCATGGCTGGCGATCTCGTGCCCTTCATCGGCGATGCGCCGGATCATCGCGGGATAGCGTTGCGCCACCCAGCCCAGCGTGAAGAACGTGCCTTTCACCCCGGCATCGTCGAACAGGCGCAGAATTACGTCGCAATTGCGCTCGACACGGCAGGGCAAGCCATCCCAATCGCCGCGATCGATCACGGTTTCGAACGCGCCGACCTGGAACCAGTCCTCGACATCGACCGAAAGGCCGTTGAGCGGCGCCTGGGCGGACCCTGAGCTAGGCCCTGCGCTCGACCAGGTCATCGGCACGCTCCCCTCCTCAGGCCGCGAGGCGCGGCTTCTGTTCGCTTTCCAGCCATTCGATCAGCATGGTCAGGACATGGCGGATCGCCTGTTCCTGCTCGGCCAGCCGCGTTTCCAGCGCGGCGACGCGACCGTTGGCATCCTCCAGCGCGGCGGCGAGTTCATCGCGGGCCGGGTCTTCCGCCGTTGCGGCCGGGCGCAGTTCGGCAAGTTCGATCACGGCCTGCTGCAGTTCGGCGATCTGCTCGTCGCGGCTGGCGAGCGCCTGCTGGATCATCGACAGGTCGAACGCCGGCTGGGCAGGCGCCTCGGGCGCGGCTTCGCCAACCGGCTGAACATCGTGCTCCAGCGCGGGTTCAGGCGCGGCGAAGGAATCCATCACCGGCAGCGCATCGGCCAGCGCCGGTTCGGCCGCCGGGGCCGGCTGCGCGACAACGGCGCCGCCCGCCGCATCGCGATCGAGATCGGTCAGCACGTCCTTCAGCATCGCGCTGTCGATGCGCGGGCATTGTTCAATCGCGCCCATCAGCAGCAGACGGCTGACGATCTGGTTGATCCGGCGCGGCACGCCGCCGCTTGCCCGCGCGAGATCGGCATAGACGCGCGGCTCGAACGCGGGATTGCCCGTCCAGCCCACGCGCGTCAGGCGGTGTTCGATATACGGCCCGACCTCGCCCGCTTCCATGGCATCGAGATGGTGCGAGGCGATCACGCGCTGGCGCAACTGCTCCAGTTCGGGCGATGTCTGCAGCAGCGTGCGGAATTCGGGCTGACCCAGCAGCAGCATCTGCAGCAGCGGATGCGCGCCAAGCTGGAAGTTCGACAGCATCCGCAGTTCTTCGAGCGCGCCGATCGAAAGGTTCTGCGCCTCGTCCACCACCAGCAGGCAGCGGCGGCCGGCGCGCGCCTCCTCGTGCAGGAACACCTCGATCGCCGCGAGCGCGGAAGCCTTGTCGTGCCCAGGCACGTGCAGGCCGAAGGCGCGCGCGGCCACGTGGATCAGTTCCTCGCCATCGAGCTTGCTGGTGACGATCTGGCCGGCGGTCAGCCGCTGGCGGTCGATCGTCGCCATCAGGTGCGCCGCCAGCGTGGATTTGCCCGCGCCGACCTCGCCGGTGATGACGATGAACCCTTCGCCCTGCGCCAGACCATAGCCGAGATACGACAGCGCCTTGCGGTGCGTCGTGCTCTCGAAATAGAAATCCGGGTCCGGCGTGAGCTGGAAGGGACGTCCTGTCAGCCCATAGAACGTATCGTACATCGAAGCCCCCCGGGGGTTAGAAATTGTAGCGCAGGGCGATCCGGCCCGATGCGACGAGTTCGTCCGGCGCCGCCTTGCGGCTGAAGCCGTCGATTCCCACCGCCGCGCTGCCGACCAGACGATCGGTCAGATTGCGGAAATAGGAAGCGTTGGCGCCCACCGCGTTGCCCTTGGCATTGCCAGCCGAACCGCTGTTGTACCAGGCGCTGTAAACCGCCACGGCGAAACTGGACCGCCGGTCGAGCCGGCCGGACAGGCCGCCATCGACATACCAGCTTTCGTCCACGGTGCCATCGGCAAGACCCAGCACGGTTCCGCGCGCGGCGATGAACTTGCGGCGGACATAGCCGGCGCCGATCCCTGCGCGCAGGCGGCCCACGGTCATCCCGTACGTCGCGTTGACGCCGCGGGCGCGGAACACCGATGACGACAGCGAGGCCAGCGCGCCGTTGACGCAGCCGCCTCCGGTCGAACCGATGCCGCAACCGCTGATGTTGCCGTTGAACGGATCGCGGCCCACCTCGAAATCGGTCGGCATGTCGCGCAACGCGTTGCCCAGCGAGGAACCGAAGCCGGAAATGCCGTCATAGACCGAGATGCCCAGCGCGCTGCGCGCATTGGGCGCATAGCTGAAGCTGCCGTAATAGGTCGTGCTGTCGTACCGGCGGCCGACGAAGGCCGAAAGCGATGTGCGCCGGCTGGGTCGCCACAGCACCCCGGCATCCCAGCTGAGACCACTGAAGTCATAGGCGATCACGCGCGGCTTGGACTTGTCGGTCACGAAGCGGCCGTTGCTGCCGATCACCGGCACGCCGTTGACGTCATACACCGCATCGCGGGCCGAAACCTGCACGTCCTGATAGCCGACGTCGCCCACCAGCGCGAGATCCTGCGTCACCGGCAGGGTCACCTGCACGCCGGCGTTCAGTTCGCGATAGCGCTGGTCGAGGTTGGAAATGTCTTCCTGCGCATAACGGCCGCTGGCGGTCACGCCCACCGGCGCAATCACGCCGGGGCGGACGCCCGCCGAAAGCTGCGCCGATTGCGTAAGCGAATGATCGAAGATGTTGGAACTGGGCTGTCCGGGGACGGCGGTCACGCCGTTCTTGGTATCCACCTTGGTGTAGCCCACCATGTAGGAGCCGTTGACGCCCACATCGCCGACATGCGTCGCCAGCGCCGGCCCGGCATAGGCCGAATAGACCTGCGTGGTCGCGCTGCTGATGGCCACGGGGTTCAGGCTGCCCGCCCCGGTCGCATCGACGCGGGTGCGCGTCGCGAGGCCGCCGGCTTCCACCGACAGCGTGCGGGGGATCAGATCGTGCTTCACCCGGGCCAGGCCCGAGATGGTGTCGCCGTTGGCGGTATTGCCCTTCTCGGTGATGCGCCGTTCATAGCGGAACGACACCGCCCCCTGCGTGTTGCGCCCGTTGAGCGCCACATCCACACCGGCCGCGATCGCGGTATAGGTCAGCACATCGTCGCCCGGCTTCAGTTCGGCCAGCAGGTTCTGCGAGACTTCGAGATAGGGCTGGATCGTGGTCCGCGCGCCGCCACCGGCAGAGCGGATCGAATGGCCGCCCCTTCCCTTTGCGGAAGCATCCCCACCCGCATCGCCGCCGCCCGAGGCGTCATCGACATTCCCGTAGTCAAGTTTCTGCGCCAGCGCGGGCGCGCCGTGCAGCGCCAGCAGCGCCGCGGCCCCGTGCAGGGCGAATTGCGCGCCCCGGCGATTGGAAAGGCGGGCCATCTTCATTCCTTGTACCCGTAATAAGAGCCGAAACGCCGGCCTGTGGGCGAAAAGCGCGTGCAGTTGAGCAGCAGCCGGATGTTCTCGCAGCCGGAAAGGATGTTCACGGCGTCGCGCAGTTCGGCTTCGCCGGTCTGGTCCGCGCGGACGACCATCATCGCCTGCCCGACATGCATGGCCAGCTCCGAAGCCGGAGAAGCCGCCAGCGCGGGCGGGCTATCGAATATGACGATGCGGTTGGGCGCGTGCGCCGTCAGCCGGTCCAGCACCGTACGGGTGCGCGCGGACGCCAGGAATTCGGTGTCCGACCCGGTCGAATTGCCGGCCGGCAGCACGAACAGCCCCGGGATGTCCGTGCCGAGGATGCAGTCCTCGACCACGACCGACGGGTCCGCCAGCGCGTCCATCAGGCCGGGGCCGCCGGGCAAGCCGAGCGCGGACAGCACGCTGGGCTTGGCGAAATCGGCATCGACCAGCAGGACCTCGTTGTCCTTTTCCGCAGCGATCGACAGCGCCAGATTGGTGGCGCAGAACGTCTTGCCCTCGCCCGGATGGGCCGAGCAGACGAGAATGCGCTCGCCATGCGGGGCACCACGCCCGGCGCGCGAATCCGCCGCCGTCAGCAGCAGCTGGCGCTTGACGATGCGGAATTCCTCCAGCAGCTCTGTCACCGCGCCATCGGGTTCGATCAGGCACTGTTCGCGCAAGTGCAGGCGGTCGATGGGATGCAGCTTGCCCTTGAAGACCTGCTCCGCCGGGATACCATCGAGCACGGGCTGCGCCTCTACCGGGGCAGGTCGGTCCACGGCCGCCGGCAGCGGTGGCACGGGCGCAAGGGGCGAAACGGGCGCAGGCGCTTCGGCAGCCGGCTCGCCAGGGGTGGCGGGCACGGGAGTCTGCAACGCCTTGCGGAAATCGAACGTCCCCGCGGCCCGCTCGATCAGCGATGGACCGGAAGGCGGCAGCGGAATCTTGCTCTGGTCGGTCATCTTCAACCCCGCTTCCTCACGCCACCATGCCGCGCTTCATGAACTCGACCGCCAGCAGCAGCACCAGCACGGCCACAAGGCCCGCGCTCGCGCCAACGAACCATTTGAGGTGCCGGTTGCGCAGCGCCCGCGCTTGGCGCGTCAGCGTCAGCGACACGGAGCCCAGCACCGGCATCCCGGAGGCCCGTTCAAGCTGGCCGGTGGTGGTATAGGTCGATCGCAACTGCGCCACCGCGAAAGCCGCGCCGCAGCCTGCTCCGAGGCCCACGATCAGCACCAGCATGAGCAGCAAGGGCCGATCCGGGGCCGTCGGCGCGCGCGGCGTGGACGGCGGATCGATCACGTCGAACTTCACCGCATCGTGTTCGGATTCCACCTGCCCGCGCAGGCGAAGCTGTTCGCGATCGCGCAGCAGCTTGTCGTACTGTTCCTTCAGCACGTCATAATCGCGATTGATCCGCGCCGCTTCGGCGGCGACCGCCGGTTCGCTGTATTGCTTGCCGGTAAGCTGGCCAATTTCGCTCTGGAGCGATGCCTTGCGCGATTGCAGCGCCACCACGCTTGCCTCGCGGTCCGCCTTGATCGACTGGAGCGAGGAATAAGCCGGGTTGGGCGTGCCGCCGACGTGGCCCGTTTCCGAAGCCGCCTGCCGCGAGAGGCTGGCGATCTGGCTCTTGAGCGCGATCACATCGGGGTGGCTATCGGTAAGGCCGCGCGCGCGCATCGAAGCGAGATCGGACTGCGCCTGCGCCAGCGCACCCTTGGCGCCGCCCGATACGCCGGGCACCATGATCGTCTGCGGCGTGCCCGAAAGCTGGCCGTTGATAGAGGCGAGCGCGCTCTGCGCCGCCAGCAGATCGGATTCGACGCCGCGCAGCTCGGAACGCGCACTTTCCAGCTTCGCACCCAGCGATCCGCTGCCGGGAATGAGATCGGTGTTCTTCGCCTCGAATTCCTGGCGCTTCTGCTCCGCGGCTTCGAGATCCTTCTGCCGATCGGCAAGCTGCTGGTCCATGAAGGCCAGCGTGCTGCTCATCTCGCCGCGCCCGCCGGCCAGGTTCTCCTCGCGGAAGATGTCGATCATCTTCTGCACGATGTCCTGCGCCAGCTTGGCGTTCTGCACGTCGGTGTAGCCGCCGCTGCCGGAACTGGCGGAAATCTCGAACAGGTTGTCCTGCTGGCTGACCACCTTGATCCGCGCACCCAGGCCCTGGACCGCCGATTCCATCTGCTTGTCGCTGGTGATCTTGTCGCCGAGCCGCGTCGCGCGGATGACCTTCTCGAGATTGACCGAGCTGGTCAGCGTCTGGCGCACGCGCTCGATATCGCGCTTGCCGTCGTTGCCCACGCCGATCTGGTCGGACAGCACGTTGTCGGTTTGCACGAAGATGCGCGCTTTCGATTCGTAGCTATTCGGCACCATCGCCACGAAAACCCAGCCCACAAGGCAGACCAGCCAGGCGATGCCCAGCGCCAGCCAGCGCCGGTGCCAGATGCCGTAAAGCGCGATGCGCACTTCTTCATAGATGTTGGTCATCGCCGGAAAGGCCCCCTCGTCCCGCCGCCGCTCAGAACGTGCTCTCGGGGATGATGATCACATCCCCGGGCATGAGCAGGACGTTGGCCTTGCTGTCCCCCTTGCGCAGCAGATCGCCGAGCTTGACGGCGTATTCCTTCTGCTTGCCGGTCTGCTTGTCGAAGCGGATCAGGCGGGCGCGATTGCCGGCGGCGTATTCGGAGAGGCCACCGACCGCGATCATCGCGTCGAGCAGCGTCATGTTGGCGCGATAGGGGATCGAGGCCGGCTTTTCCGTGGCCCCGACGATCCGCACCTGCTGGCTGAACGTGCCCGCGAACTTGTTGACGATGACCGAGACGATCGGCTCCTGGATGTACTGCGACAGCTGGAGCTTGAGGTCTTCCGCCAGCATCGAGGGCGTCTTGCCCACGGCCGGCATGTCGGTGATCAACGGCGTCGTGATGCGCCCATCGGGCCGGACCTGTACGCTCGCGCCGAGTTCGGGGTTGCGCCACACGAAGATCGTCAGTTCGTCGAGCGGACCGATCACGTATTCCTCGCCCGGCCCTTCCTGCAGCGAGACGAACGAGGCCGGCGGGAGCTGCGGCTTGCCGCCCGAACCCGCGCAGCCCGTCAGGGCAAGGCTTGCCATGGCAGTGCCGGCAAGCAGGCGGGTCAGACGCGTATCGATCGGCATGGACTGTCCTTTTCCGAGCCAGCGGCGACCCCTCCGCCGTCCCGCCAAGGGACGCGAAAGGCACCGCTTTTCAGTGTCGGCTATCGCGAAAAAGGGTGAAGATACCGTTAGCCTTCTCTGAACCGTGCCCGCGAAACATCGGTAATTTGCGGCCAGTCCCGAAACGGCACGGAATGGCGGGGTGGTATGAAAATCCGCTCCGTTACGGATTCATATGAGGATTTCCGCCGCCGGCCCCTGCCCCAGGAACATCGCCGGGCTGGCGCTGGCGCCATAGGCACCGGCGCAGAAAATCGCCACCAGATCGCCCGGATGGGCACGCGGAAACCCGCCCTTGTCGGCCAGTCGATCCAGCGGGGTGCAGAGGCAGCCGACGATGCTCGCCTCCTCCTCCACCGACGCCTCGAAGCGGGTGGCGATGGCGCTGGGATAGTTGCGCCGGACCACCGTGCCGAAGTTGCCGCTGGCGGCAAGCTGGTGATGCAGACCGCCATCCGTGACGAGATAGATCTCGCCGTGGCTTTCCTTGCGATCGACAATCCGGGTCAGATAGACGCCCGCCTCTCCCACCAGATAACGGCCCAGCTCGATGCAGAAATGCGTGTCGGCCAGCACCGCCGGCAGGTCCGCGAAGCGTTCGCCCAGCGCCGCGCCCACGGCCGCGACGTCCACCGGCTCGTCGCCGGGGAAATAGGGAATACCCATGCCTCCGCCCAGATTGCACTTGGGCAGCGCCGCGCCGCTTTCTTCCGCCAGCCGCGCCGCCAGTTGCAGCGTCTGAGCTTGGGTATCGGCGATGGCGGCCGCATCAAGCGCCTGACTTCCCGCGAAAATATGGAAACCGCGCCATTCCGCGCCAGCCGCGATCAACCGCCGCGCCAGTGCCGGCACCCGCTCCGCGTCGATCCCGAACGGCTTGGCCCCGCCGCCCATCTTCATGCCCGATCCCTTGAGATCGAAATCGGGATTGACGCGAATGGCAAGGCGCGGCGTCCGCCCCAGCCGTTCGGCAATGGCGAGGGCGCGTTCCGCCTCGCCTTCCGATTCGAGATTGAGCGTCACGCCCCTGGCAATCGCGGCTTCCAGTTCGGCGTCGCGCTTGCCCGGCCCGGCGAAGCTGACCAGCGCCAGATCGATGCCGGCAGCCTCCATCATCGCCAGTTCGCCGCCCGACGCGATATCGAACCCGTCGACCAGCCCCGCCATGTGCGCGAGCAGCGGGGCGAACGGGTTCGCCTTCACCGCGTAGTGGATCGCCAGCCGCTCCGGCATCGCCGCGCGCAGGTCGGCCATCTTCCGGTCGAGCAACTCGCGCGCATAGACGAACAGCGGGGTGCGCCCAGCCTCCTCCACGAGGTCGCTCGCCTTGCGGCCGGCAATGGCCAGTTCCCCCTCGATCGCGGCAAAGCCGGGCGGGATCGGGCCAAGCGGCTTCATGCGCTCTCTCCGGCGGCGAGTTCGGCGGCAAGCGCCACGCGGTCCAGCTTGCCGTTGGGGCTGACCGGCATGTCCGCCCGCCAGTGAACATGGCGCGGCACCATGAAATTGGGCAGCGCGCGGGTCAGCGCGGGCAGCAGTTCCGCCTCGGCTTTCTCCGCCGCCACGGCGGGCCGGGCAACGAGGTGGATCGCGTGCCCCAGTTGCGGATCGGGCAGGCCCAGCGCCACGGCTTCGGCGACCAGCCCGGTGGCCACTGCCGCTTCCTCCACTTCCTGCGGGCTGACGCGGTTGCCCGATGTCTTGATCATGGCATCGCGCCGGCCCACAAAGTGCAGCAACCCTTCGCCATCGCGCCGCACGCGGTCGCCCGACCACACCGCCATGCCGCCCAGCGCGGAGAACGCCGGCGCGGGGCGGAAGCGTTCGGCGGTGCGTTCGGTGTCCCGCCAATAGCCCTGCGCCACGAGCGGCCCGGCATGGACCAGTTCGCCTTCCTCATCCGGCGCGGCTTCGCCGCCGCTGTCGGCCACGACCATGATCTCGGCAAAGGGAATCGCGCGGCCGATTGATGTCGGATGGGCATCCACCAGATCGGGATCGAGATAGGTGGAACGGAACGCCTCGGTCAGGCCGTACATCGGATAGAGCCGCGCTTCGGGAAACTTCGCGCGCAAGGCCCGCACCAGCGAGGGCGTGAGCGCGCCGCCGCTGTTCGTCAGGCGGCGCACCTGCCGGGCGGCGTCCCCGGGCCATTCCTGCTCCACCAGTTGCAGCCACAGCGGCGGAACCGCGGCGATGCTGGTCACGCCATCGCGCGCCACGGCCTTCACCACATCGCGCGGGGTCAGGTAATCGAGCGGCACCACGGCGCCGCCGGCGTACCAGGTCGAAAGCAACTGGTTCTGGCCGTAATCGAACGCGAAGGGCAGCACCGCCAGCACGCGGTCGGCCGGAGTCACTTTCAGGTAGTGCGCCACGCTGACCGCGCCCAGCCATAGATTCGCGTGGCTGAGCACCACGCCCTTGGGCCGTCCGGTCGAGCCGCTGGTATAGAGAATCGCCGCAAGGTCGTCGGGCGCGGCCTTGCTTGGGGGCAGCGGATCGGACTCCCCGCCCAGGCCCTCGCGCACGTTCGCTTCGTCGAACAGCGTGGCCTGCCCCGCATCGTCGGGCTCCAGCGTATCCAGCCGCGCCTTGTTGGAAATCATGAGCCGCGCGCCGCTGTCGGCCAGGATGTGCGCCACCTGCGCCCGCTTAAGCAGCGGGTTGACCGGAACGTGCACCAGCCCGGCGCGCACCGCCGCCAGCGGCATCAGGCAGGCCAGCTCGGTCTTGGCCAGCCACGTTGCCACCCGCGCACCCTTTTCCGGCACCTGCCGGGCGAGCCATGCCGCCAAGCGGCCTACACGGTCATTTAACGCATCGAAGCTAAGGGTCTCGTTCCGCAGGATCAGCGCCGGGGCTTCCGGCACGCCACGCAGCGGCAGGTGGTCCAGCGGATGAACGGTAGGATCGGGATCGGCGGACACGCGGCTTTCGGACCTTCGCAACGGGGAAATCGGCTCTTGGGCGCCATCGTCTATCACGCCAGTCTTAACGAAGCGCAAGAAGACGCCGCGCTTTCGCACCTGCTCGGCCGCGAGATGCAGCATGCGCCGTTCGACCGGCTGGACTGGTACGCGCTGCTGGCGAGCGAATGCCTCGATCCCGCGCGCTGCTTCCTCGCCGCCGCGCGCGACGGGGACGAACGGGCGGTGCTGCCGGTGCGCCAGACCGCGCCGGGCACGCTGGAACCGCTCGGCAACTGGTACAGCTTCTTCACCCGTGCGCGCTGGACCGATCACGGCGCGACGCTGCTGGAAGGCATCGCGCGGGACCTGTCGCGCACGCACGACCGGATCGTGCTGTCGCCGCTGCCCGAGGGAGACGTGGCGCCACTGACCGCCGCGTTCCGCAAGGCGGGCTGGCTGGCGTTCGCCACGCCGTGCGACACCAACCACATCCTGCCGGTCGATGGCCGCAGCTTCGCCGAATACTGGGCCGCCCGCCCCGGTCGCCTGCGCGAAACCGTGCGGCGCAAAGGCAAGAAGGGCGTGGTCGACCTGCGCATCGCCACCGCGTTCAGCGAAGCGGACTGGGCCGCCTATGAATCCATCTACCGCCTGAGCTGGAAGCCGGAAGAAGGCAGCCCGGCCTTTCTGCGCCGCTTTGCCGAAGCCGAAGGCGCGGCAGGCGGCTTGCGGCTGGGCATCGCCACGATCGAAGGCAAGCCCGTGGCCACGCAGTTCTGGACGGTGGAAGGTGGCACCGCCTTCATTCACAAGCTGGCGCACGATGAAAGCGCCAAGGCCCATTCGCCCGGCACGCTGCTGACCGCCGCGCTGTTCGAGCATGTGATCGACCGCGACCGCGTGCGCGAAGTGGACTTCGGCACCGGCGACGATCCCTACAAGCGCGACTGGATGGAAAGCACCCGCACGCGCTGGCAGGTGGCATTCTACCGCCCGTTCGCGCCACGCCGCTGGCCAGCCATCGCCAGGGCGCTCGTGCGCGGCCTGCGGACGTAACGCCCCTTGCCCCGGACTCCTGCGCTGGCTAGACGCCGCGAAAACCATGATATCAGGGAAGGTTCGAGAGTGACCGGTCTGGCCAACGACGAAACCGACACGCTGCTCCGCGCGATCCTGCGCGACGTTCTGGGTCTGGCGGCGGACCGCGTTGCCGCGTTCGATGCGGATACCGGCCTGTTCGGCGCGCTGCCCGAACTCGATTCGATGGCCGTGGCCGGCCTGCTCACCGAAATGGAAGACCGCTTCGACATCGTGATCGAGGATGACGAGGTCGATGGCGAGCTGCTGGAAACCTACGGCAACCTGCTCGCCTTCGCGCAAGCCAAGCGCGCGGCCGCCTGATCGCGGTGTTCGCCGACTGGCCCTGCCCCGGCCCGGACGGCCCCGCCCGCGAACAGGCCCTCGCGTTCGACCGGGATCGCGCGCATCGCCTGCTGATCGTGCCCGCGCTGTTCGAGGAAGCGAACCGCACGCGCCGTTTTCTGGTCGAAACCATGCGCCGGCTCGACGCCGCCGGGATCGACAGCTTCCTGCCCGACCTGCCAGGCTGCAACGAAAGCCCGCAGGATTTCGCCGCCCAGAGCCTTCACGCGTGGCGCACCGCCATGGCGCGAGCCGTCGCGCATTTTGCGGTCACGCACGTGCTGGCGGTGCGCGGCGGGGCGCTCGTCTTCCCGACCGCGCTGCCAGGCTGGGTACTGGAACCGGTCAAGGGCGCGACGATCCTGCGCCAGCTGATCCGCGCCCGCACGCTCGCCGCGCGCGAAGCGGGGCGCGAGGAGGATAGCGCCACGCTGCTCGATAAGGGCCGCGCCGAGGGGCTGGAGTTGGCCGGATACCGTTGCGGCGCCTCGCTGATCGCGGGGCTGGAGACGGCGCTGCCGGCGGATGAGGCACAGCGCACGATCCGCCAGGCCGAGCTGGGCGGCGGCGCACTGTGGCTGCGCACCGAACCGGGCGAGGATGTCACGCAATCGGATGCTCTGGCCGCCCTTATCGCGCGCGAGATCGCGGCATGAACCGGCAGCACCTGACATTTCCATGCGAAGGCGCAATGCTGGCGGGCACGCTGGACATGGCGAGCGCCACGGGGACCACGGGCCTGCTGATCGTTTCGGGCGGCAACGAAATCCGCGCGGGATCATGGGCCGGGCAAGCGCAACTCGCGGCCCGTCTGGCGCGCCATGGCTTTCCCGTGTTCCGCTTCGACCGGCGCGGCGTGGGCGACAGCGAAGGCGCGAACGGCGGATTCCGATCCAGCCGCGATGATCTGGCCGCCGCGCTCGCCGCGTTCCGCAAGGCCGCACCGCAAGTCCGCCGCATCGTGGCTTTCGGCAATTGCGACGCCGCTGCCGCGCTGCTGCTGCACCACGCCGGGCTGGGCATCGACGCGCTGGTACTGGCGAACCCGTGGACGATCGATGGCGAGGAAGCGCCCGAGGCGATGCCCGCCGCCGCGATCCGCCAGCGCTATCTCGCCAAGCTGAAGAACCCGCGCGAAGTGCTGCGCCTGCTGACGGGCGGCGTGAACATCGCCAAACTGTTCCGGGGCCTGCGCAGCGCCGCCGCGCCGGCGGCCGCGCCGTCATCGCTGGTGGATGCCCTGCGCGCCGGGGCGGATGCTTTCGCCGGGCCACTCACCATCCTGCTCGCCAGCGGCGATCGCACCGCGCAACTGTTCGAGGCGGCGTGGCCGAAAGACGATGCGCGCATCCGGCGGATCGCCAGCGCATCGCACAGCTTTTCCGACGATGCGGCGCGCGAATGGCTGTTCGCGCGCCTGCTGGACGTGCTGGACTAGGGTCAGGACCCATTACTGGCGCGGTCGAGGCGTCCAAATGGCGAACATATCGGGCCGAAACGCGCGCGGCCAAGACTGGACGTCTTTGCAAGCGCCTTTCGGTTCGAGATGGAAGCCATTTGGACGTCCCTGCGGGATTTGACCAAAATGGCCCAGCGCGACGTCGGAGTGGCTTGAAATATCGACATATTCCTGCGCCCCTCCTCCTTGCCCTGGGCCATTTTGCTTCAAACCTCGACCGTGCCAGTAATGGGTCCTGACCCTAACCGACCGTTTCCGTCTTGGTCGCGGCGAAATCGAGTTCCGCCACGAACCGTTCCGCATCCAGCGCCGCCATGCAACCGGTGCCGGCCGCCGTCACCGCCTGGCGATAGGTGTGGTCCATCACGTCGCCGGCCGCGAACACGCCGGGGATCGCGGTCTTGGGCGTGCCCGGCTGGACCACGATATAGCCGCTCTCGTCCAGTTCCAGCTTGCCCTTGAACAGTTCGGTCGCCGGAGCATGGCCAATCGCGACGAAAGCGCCATCCGTCTCGACCACGGACTGCTCGCCCGTCTCGGTATCGATCACCGCCACGCCGGTCAGGCCCTTGCCGGGCTCACCCACGAAGCGATCGACCTTCTTGTTCCACAGCACCTTCACGTTGGGATGCGCGAACAGGCGGTCCTGCAGGATCTTTTCGGCGCGGAACGAATCGCGGCGGTGGATGATTGTCACGTCCTGCGAATGGTTGGTCAGGTACAGCGCTTCCTCGACCGCGGTGTTGCCGCCACCGATGACCACGACCTTCTTGCCACGATAGAAGAACCCGTCGCAGGTGGCGCAGGCCGAAACGCCCTTGCCGCCGAACTCGACCTCACCCGGCACGCCCAGCCACTTGGCCTGCGCGCCCGTGGCGATCACCAGCGTATCGCCTTCATAGATGTCGCCGCTGTCGCCCACGGCGCGGAACGGCGGGCCTTCCAGGCTGACATCGGTGATCGTGTCCCACAGCATCCGGGTGCCGACGTGCTCGGCCTGCGCCTGCATTTCCTGCACCAGCCACGGTCCCTGCACGGCTTCGCGGAAACCGGGGTAGTTCTCGACGTCGGTGGTGATGGTCAGCTGCCCGCCCGGCTGAAGCCCCTGCACCACGATCGGCTCCATTCCGGCCCGCGCGCCATAGATCGCGGCGGTCAGCCCGGCGGGGCCGGAACCGATGATGAGCATGCGGGTCTTGTGCGTGGTGGCCATGGTGAACTCCGGTCGGGGCCTTGGAACGGGTGCCGAAACAGGCTTCGCGACATAGGAATACCCCGCGCGGAATGCGAGTCCGCGCAGGCCGGTTATCCGGAAAATTCCCCTTGCAGGCGGCGAGATCAGACTATCAGGCGTCGCTCCAGCGCGGCGATATCGGCCTGGCCGAAGCCCAGCACCGCATCGGCATAGGCCTCGACCGAACCATGCCGTTCGCGAATCGTGGCAAAGCTCGTGTCGAGATAATCGGCATGGACCGACATCAGCACGCGCACCGCCGCATCGTCCATGTGCCGGCCGAACCCGGCGCGAACGTGGCGCGCGCCCGCAGCAATGCGTGCCTCGGCATTGCCCGCCGTGTTGGTCAGCAGATAATCTTCCACGATATCGTCGGGATGGACGCCCAGCAGGTGGTGCACCAGCGCGGCGGCCACGCCGGTCCGGTCCTTGCCCGCCAGGCAATGCAGCAGGCTGGCCCCCTCGCGATCGACCAGCGCGCGCAGATAGAGGCGATAGGTACCGACCAGCACCGGGCGGAACGGCAGGGTTTCGTACAACCGGACCATCGCCGCGTGCGCGTCGGCGGCGGTGCGGACCTGCTCCGCCGCTTCCTCGTGCGCCGCGCGGCCATGGGCGCTGGCCGTCTCGCCCGGGTGGAACAGGACGTGCCCTTCGAATTCGGGATGCCGCAGGCACGGGCAGGCCTCACGCTCGCTGTCGCCGCGCAGGTCGATCACCGTGGCGATGCCCAGGCGATGCACCGCGTCGAGATCCTCCGCCGAGGCATCGCCGTGCTGGCCAGACCGCCACAGCACGCCCTGACGGATGGCTCCGCCGCGCGCGCGATAGCCGCCATAGTCCCGAAAATTGTGAATGCCCTGCATGGGCAGGACGCGGACGTCCGCATCGATCATCTAGTCAGGCTCCTCGTTCGGGATGCCTTGTTGCCCCGAGGAAAGCCGATTGCAACCCAATGTAGGTTAATGCCGCTGGTTCACATCCGGCGCGGAACCATCGCAGGCGCATTGCAGGGCTCGCGTCACCACGACGGCGGCCGGTGTCGGCTTGGGCACCAGAATCCCGCCCAGATCGCGAACCGCCGTGTCCAGCCGTTCAACATCGCCGGTATGGAGGACGTAAGGCACGCCCCGCGCGGCTAGCGCGCGCGCAACCGGCTCGCACGTCTTGCCTTGCCCCAGCGACACATCGAGGATGGCGGCGCAAACTCGTTCGACATCAAGGATTTCAAGCGCTTCGCCAGGCTCCAGCGCGGTCAGTGGCACGCAACCGGCATCCGCCACAGCACATTCCAGATCCAGCAGGATCAACGGTTCGTCGTCCAGAACCAAAATCCGCTTGGGACCTTCATGGTCACCGGCACCGGTCATGCCCGAATAGCTGTTGTCCTGCGTCACCAAACCGATTTGTCCCGGGCGCGGCCGCATTGCCGCTGGTCTTCGATACCGTCCACAATGCCTTTCCCGCCGGATGGTTCCAGCACACGGTAAATTTTGACAGCGACCGTGTTGATAGTTGGCGGCGCGTTACTTCCGGTCGAACGGAATGATCGCCACGGTCAGGCGCGAAACGCACACCAGCCGGCCTTCGCCGTCCTCGATGCGGATCGACCAGACATGCGTGGTTCTGCCCAGCGCCTCCGGCCGGGCCGTCGCATAGACCCATCCATCGCGGACGGGACGAACGTGGTTGGCGTTGATCTCCATCCCGACCCCGACAAACTTGTCCGGATCGACGGTCATCGCCGCCGCCATCGAGCCCACCGTTTCCGCCAGCGCCACAGAAGCCCCGCCGTGCAGCCGTCCGAACGGCTGGTGCGTGCGTTCGTCCACCGGCATCCGCGCCCGGATCCAGTCCGGCCCGCAATCGTCGAACTCGATACCCAGCAGCGCGGGCATGGCCTTCGTGCCCATGCGCGTCAGCCGCTCGAGCGAGGGCATCTCCCCATTCCACCAGATCATGCGAAACCTTCCGCCAGAAACGTCTCGGCGCATCCCGCCAGCAATGCCGTTCCCAACGGAAGAACAGCCTCATCCACGACCATCCGCGTGGAATGGATGCCGCAGGCGTGCCGCCAGTCGGTCCCCTCGTGCGCAACGCCCAGGAAGAACATGGCCCCCGGTACCTTTTCCAGCACGTAGGAGAAATCCTCCGCCCCCATGATCGGGTCGGTCAGGCGGTGAAACGCATCCGGCCCGCGCAATTGCCGCGCCACCTTTTCCCCCATATCGACCGCGCGGGCATCGCAGACCGTCACCGGGAAACCGGGCGTGAGCGTCACGTCCGCCGTCATGCCGTGCGCGGCGGCGATATGGGTCGCCAGCGTGCGCAGCCCCTCGCGCAGCGCCTCTCGGTTGGTGGGCGAGAGCGTGCGCAGCGTGCCCCCCAGCGTCGCGGTATCGGCGATCACATTGTGCGCCGTGCCCGCCTCCACTTTGGCCACCGTGGCGACGACGGGATCGGCGACCGGGAATTTGCGCGTGACCATGGCCTGCAGCGCGGTCACGATCTCGCAGGCCACTGGCACGGGATCGAGCGTGTAGTGCGGCATGGAGGCGTGGCCGCCGCTGCCCCGCACCACGATCTCGAACTGGTCGGCCGAAGCCATAAGCGGGCCGGCACGCCCGGCAACAAGGCCATGCGGGCTGTTGGGCATGATGTGCAGCGCGAACGCCGCTTCGGGCAGCGGGCGATCATCACCGCCCAGCAGGCCGTCGTCGAGCATGAAGCGCGCGCCGTGCCAGCCTTCCTCGCCCGGCTGGAACATGAAGCGGACCTCGCCCGCCCAGCTTTCCCGCCGCGCGGCCAGCAACTCGACGGCGCCGGCCAGCATCGCGGTATGCGTGTCGTGCCCGCAGGCGTGCATCGCGCCGGGAATGGTCGAGGCATAGGGCAGCCCGGTTTCCTCGGGCATCGGCAGGGCATCCATATCGCCCCGCAGCAGCACGGTGCGCCCTTCCCCCGCACCGCCCTTCAGCGTGGCGACAAGACCGGTGGTGGACGGCCCTTCCCGCCATTCGAGCGGCAGATGGGCCAGCGCGGCGCGCACCTTGTCGCGCGTCTTCGGCGTCTGAAGGCCCAGTTCCGGTTCGGCGTGAATCGCGCGGCGCAAGGAGACGATCCGGTCGGACAGTCCGCGCGCCTGGTCGAGCAGTTGGTCGGTGAGCATGACGGACATCATAGGCACGCCGCCGAAACGGTGTCGAGGGGGGCGGATGCGGATACCGCATGGAAGCGCCCGGCGAATTGGGCTTGCAGTCGGCGGCCGCCCATATTAATCGATCGATTAAACACTTCATCCAGCGACCGGCCGGACACCGTTGCCCGGCACCGCGACAGGGAGAGACTGACCATGGCCGAAGCCTATATCATCGACGCCGTCCGCACGCCGCGCGGCATCGGCAAGCCCGGCAAGGGCGCGCTTTCGCACCTGCATCCGCAACACCTTGCCGCCACCGTGCTCAAGGCGATCAAGGACCGCAACCACCTCGACACTTCCACCGTGGACGACATCATCTGGTCCACCTCGTCGCAGGTCGGCAAGCAGGGTGGCGACCTTGGCCGTATGTCGGCGCTGGCCGCCGGCTATGACATCACCGCCAGCGGCACCACGCTCGACCGTTTCTGCGGCGGCGGCATTACCTCGGTGAATCTCGCCTGCGCCTCGGTCATGTCCGGCATGGAAGACTGCGTGATCGCCGGCGGCACCGAGATGATGAGCTTTACCGCTGCCTACGGCGCGGAACAGGCCAACGCCGGCATCAAGCCGCTGGGCATGGGTTCGGGCAACGCGGCGCTCGACGTCCTCCACCCGCAATCGCACCAGGGTGTGTGCGGCGATGCGATCGCCTCGATCGAAGGCATCAGCCGCGAGGCGCTCGACGCGCTCGCGCTCGTCAGCCAGCAGCGCGCCGACGTGGCGATCAAGGAAGGCCGCTTCGCCAAGTCGGTGGTCCCGGTCTATAACGAGGACGGCTCGGTCGCGCTCGATCGCGAGGAGTTCCCCCGCCCCGAAACGACCGCCGAAGGCCTTGCCGCGCTCAAGCCCAGCTTCGCCGGGCTGGCCGATTTCGACCTTGGCGGCACCACCTTCCGCAAGCAGATCAACCGCCGCTATCCCGACGTGGAAATCCAGCATTTCCACCACGCGGGCAACTCCTCGGGCGTGGTGGACGGCGCCGCCGCCATCCTCGTGACGTCCAAGGACTATGCCGACAAGCACGGGCTGAAGCCCCGCGCCCGCATCGTTGCTTACGCCAACCAGGGTGACGATCCCACGCTGATGCTCAACGCGCCGGTTCCGGCGGCGAAGAAGGTGCTCGCCAAGGCCGGCCTGACCAAGGACGACATCGACGTCTGGGAAATCAACGAAGCCTTCGCGGTGGTCGCCGAAAAGTTCATCCGCGATCTCGATCTCGACCGGTCGAAGGTGAACCCCAACGGTGGCGCCATGGCGCTGGGCCATCCGATCGGCGCCACGGGCTCGATCCTGATCGGCACCGCGCTCGACGAACTGGAGCGCACCGGCGGCCGCTATGGCCTCGTCACCATGTGCGCCGCGGGCGGCATGGCACCGGCGATCATCATCGAGCGGATCTGATACCCCAGCACCGTCGCCCCCGCGCAAGCGGGGGCCTCGGGCCTTTACAGGAGAACGAGGCCCCGCCCGGCCTCACGAGGTCCCCGCCTTCGCGGGGACGACGCACTGCATAAAACGCGCTTCAAACAACGCGCGTTACACGCCGCGCATCATTCGACCGGCTGGACCGGCTCCGCCGCGTTGGCCACGACCTTGAGCACCGCTGTCCACGCGGCCACGTTCTGCGCCAGCGCCTGCGGATCGACCTTGTCGAGCGTATCGTCGGGCGTGTGGTGCAGGTCGAAGTAATGCGTGCCGTCCTGGTTGAGATCGACCACGGCCAGCTTCTGCTTCGCGATCACGAAGCCCACGTCGGTTCCGCCTTCCACTTCGCCGTGGCCGGCGACGATGCCCATCGGCGCAAGCGCGGCGGTGATGCGGTCGCTGAGCGCCTTGTTGCCGGCGGCGAACTTCGTGATCACGCGCCACACCCGATCCGCGCCGAAATCGCTTTCCATCGCCAGCGCGTGCGGTTCCCCATGCTTGTCCGCATAGGCCTTGCCGCCGAAGCCGCCCAGTTCCTCGCTCCCCGCCCACAGCACGCGGATAGTACGCAAGGGCTTGCCCCCTTCCTGCGCCTTCAGCGCGGCGGCCGTCACGATCGCGCAGCCGGCGGCATCGTCGATCGCCCCGGTGCCGAGGTCCCAGCTGTCCAGATGACAGCCGACCAGGATCGGTGGCAGCGACGGGTCCGTGCCGGGCAATTCGCCGATCACGTTGCCGGAAGGCAGGTTGTCTACCGTCTTGCCGGTTAGCGTGAGCGCGATGCGCACCGGCTTGCCGCCGGCCACCGTGCGCGCGATCAGATCGGCATCGGGATTCGAAACCGCCCCGGCCGGGATCGGCTTCACGCCTTCGGCCCAGTTGGTGCCGCCGGTATGCGGGTTGCGGTGGCTGTCGGTGCCGATCGAGCGGATCACCACACCGATCGCGCCCTTGCGCGCGGCGATGGCCGGCCCCTGCCGCCGGGCATCGCCATAGGGGCCGTAGCCGCTGCCATCCTGCGCCGCGCGCATAGCGTGGTCGATGTAGGCGATCTTGCCGGCCAGCGAACCGTCCGGCGCGGCCTTCAGCGCGTCCAGCGTGGGGAAATAGACGAGTTCGCCCTCGATCCCGGCATCCGGGGTGGTGCCGCTATAGCCCAGCGCGGTCACGGCCAGATTTTGCGGCACCGGCGCGACCAGCCGCGCGCGATCCACGCCGCGCACATAGCCGCGAATGGTGAACGGCTCGACGGCGACATTGCGGAAACCCAGCGCCTTCAGCTTTTCCGACGCCCACGCCCGTGCCCGGGCCTCTGCCTCGCTGCCAGCAAGGCGCGGGCCGACATCGGTGGTCAGCCCCGCCACGATGTTCCACGCGACATCGTCCTTCGGCGGTTCCGCCTGTGCGGGAACGAGGGGAACGAAGGCGGCGGAGAGCGCGAGCGCGCGGAGCTTGTTTCGCATGAAACCTCTCCTATCTTTGGGGTGCTCTCCTGCCAACACCCTATCCGCCAAAACGCCCGCTTGCCCGGCCCTTCCCGCTTGGTCAGGCGGCGTGGACAAATTCCGCATCGCCACAGCTGGAGGCAAAAGCCGCCAGTTCGAGGAGGTGAGGTGAAGGAATATCGGCTATATTTCGAGCCGAGCCGACGCTGAAATGGCGGCTTTTGGTCCAGCCCCGAAGGGGTTGCCCTGAAAAAGGCCCCGGCCGCGTTGCTCGGCCTTGAAAGAGGCCCGCTCTTCCTGCGACCTCGCGCCTTGCCAGGGCCTTCTTCAGGGCAACTGTGGCGTTGCGGAATTTGTCCACGCCGCCTAGATGCCGCATCAAGTGCCGAGTTCGCACGCCATTCCACCAAGGAACGATCATGGCCGCCCAATACGCTTACGTCATGAAGGACATGACGAAGACCTTCCCCGGCGCACAGAAGCCGGTGCTGAACAATATCAACCTGCAGTTCTATCAGGGCGCCAAGATCGGCATCGTCGGCCCGAACGGCGCCGGTAAATCGACCCTGATCAAGATCATGGCCGGGATCGACAAGGACTTCACCGGCGAAGCATGGCCGGGCGAGAACATCACCGTCGGCTATCTCGAGCAGGAGCCGCAGCTCGACGAGAGCAAGACCGTGCTCGAAAACGTCAAGGACGGTGCGCGCGCGACGGCGGACATGGTCGAGCGCTTCAACCAGATCGGCATGGAAATGGCCGAGGAAGACGCCGACTTCGACGCCCTGGGCGCGGAGATGGCCGAGCTTCAGGACAAGATCGACGCGGTCGATGGCTGGACGCTCGACAACCAGCTCGAAATCGCCATGGAAGCGCTGCGCTGCCCTCCCGGCGACTGGTCGGTGGCAAGCCTTTCGGGTGGGGAAAAGCGCCGCATCGCGCTGACCCGCCTGCTGATCCAGAAGCCTTCGATCCTGCTGCTCGACGAACCGACCAACCACCTTGACGCCGAATCCGTCGAATGGCTGGAAAACCACCTCAAGGACTATGCTGGCGCGGTGCTGATGATCACCCACGACCGCTACTTCCTTGACAACGTGGTGGGCTGGATTCTCGAACTCGACCGCGGAAAGTACTTCCCCTACGAGGGCAACTACTCGACCTACCTCGAAACCAAGGCCAAGCGCATGGCCCAGGAAGAGCGCGAGGAAAGCGGCAAGCAGAAGGCGTTGCAGCGCGAACTCGAGTGGATTCGCCAGACCCCGGCCGCGCGCCAGACCAAGTCCAAGGCGCGTATCCGCAAGTTCGAGGAACTGCAGAACGCGCAGGATAACCGTCCGGTCGGCAAGGCGCAGATCGTCATCCAGGTGCCCGAGCGCCTTGGCGGCAAGGTGATCGAGGTGAAGAACATCTCGAAGGCCTATGGCGACAAGCTGCTGTTCGAAGACCTGTCGTTCATGCTGCCGCCCGGCGGCATCGTCGGCGTGATCGGGCCGAACGGCGCTGGCAAATCCACGCTGTTCAAGATCCTGACCGGCAAGGAAACGCCAGACACCGGTTCGGTGGAAATCGGTTCGACCGTCCACCTCGGCTATGTCGACCAGAGCCGCGACGACCTGAACCCGGCCAACAACGTGTGGCAGGAAATCTCGGATGGCCTCGATTACATGAAGGTCAACGGGCAGGACATGTCGACGCGCGCCTATGTCGGCGCGTTCAACTTCAAGGGTCCGGACCAGCAGAAGAACGTCGGCAAGCTCTCGGGCGGTGAGCGCAACCGCGTGCACATGGCCAAGATGCTGAAGGCTGGCGGCAACGTGCTGCTGCTCGACGAACCGACCAACGACCTCGACGTGGAAACGCTGGCGGCGCTGGAAGACGCGATCGAGAACTTCGCGGGCTGCGCCGTGGTCATCAGCCACGACCGCTTCTTCCTCGATCGCCTCGCCACGCATATCCTGGCGTTCGAGGGCAACAGCCATGTCGAATGGTTCGAAGGCAACTTCGCGGCTTACGAGGAAGACAAGCGCCGTCGCCTGGGCGACGCGGCCGACCGGCCCACCGCGCTGGCCTACAAGAAGCTGACGCGCTGATTTCCAGCGGCGATGCCTGAAACACGGTGCGGGGCGGGACCACGGTTCCCGCCCCGTTTCGCTGTGCCGTTTCGGGAAAGCTGAACGAATGCCCTTGCAAGCGGTTCAGCGGCGCGACAGCGCGACTCCGGTAACACTGTGTCACATGAAGTCACGGGATTGGCCGTGACCACAGGTGCATCGGAGAGCGGCCATGGCCGGGATCACATTCTTCAGGAACAGCCTGCTGGCGGCGGCCGCGCTCGCCTCGACAGTGGCCGCGCTTCCCACGGCCGCTTTCGCCCAGCAGGGCGACTGGCGGGGCGCGGGGCGCGAGGCGCGCGGGGCTGAGCCCGGTCCGGGCCGTGGCGGCAACCGGGGTGGCGGCTGGAACGGAGGAGGCAATGGGGGAGGCGGCGGCGGAGGCGGCTGGAACCGCCCTGCTCCGCAACAGGCCCAACCGCAGTCCCAGCCCCAACCGCAGCCGCAGCCGCAGCCGCAGCCGCAACGCAACTGGGGTGGCGGCAATCCCGGCGGCTGGAACCAGAATCGCCCCCAACCGCAACCCTCCATGCCTCAGCAACAGGCGCCACGCGCGCCGCGCTCCTGGCAGGGCGGTGGCGATGGCGGCGCCCGTCCCGCGCCGCAGGACCGCGGCAACCGCTGGCAAGGGAGCGGCTGGCAGGGAGGCCGCAATGGCGACTGGCAGCGCGGCAATCCGAACCCGCGCCCGGAAGGTCCCCGGCCTGATGGCCCCCGTCCTGACAATGCCCGCCCCGGTCCGACCTATCGCGATGGCGTGGGCGTGCATTACGGCAACGGCCAGTGGCGCAACGACAACCGCGGATACGATCGCGGGCGGGACGATCGCTGGCGTGGCAACGAGGGTTGGCGCGGCAACGACGGCTGGCGCTCGGGTGAAAGCTGGCGTGGGGACCGCGGACGCTGGAACAATGGCGGTGGCTGGAACAGCGACTGGCGACGTGACCGGCGCTACGATTGGCGCGGCTATCGTGCCGAAAACCGCAGCATCTTCCGGTCCCGGCCATACTACGCACCCTATCGCGGGTATTCGTACAGCCGCCTCCGGGTAGGCTTCTTCCTGGACAGCGTGTTCTTCGGCAACCAGTACTGGATCAACGATCCTTGGTCCTATCGCCTGCCGGACGTGTACGGCCCCTATCGCTGGGTTCGCTACTACAACGACGTCCTGCTGGTAGATGTCTATTCCGGCGAGGTCGTGGACGTGATCTACGATTTCTTCTGGTAACGCCCAGATACTTCTGGTGACACCCGGACCGGAAAACCGCCGGCTCTAAAGACGCGACGACCCGCCGTTGGCCTGTGCCAACCGGCGGGTCGAACGCTTCAGGAACCCGCCGGCCACGGCCCGCAGAAACCGTCGGGAGTGACTGCGGTCCGCCGCTTCTCAGCCGATCGGCCCGATCGCGCGCAACACGCGGCGCATCACGGCGTGGCCTTCATCGGTCAGGCGCACGAAGCGGCGGCGCGCATCTCCCCGGTCAGCCTTGCGGTAAAGCAGGCCCTCCTTTTCCAGCCGGGCAATCCACCGCAGGATCGTGGTGGAAGGGACGCCGGCCTCGATGCACACGCTGGAAACCTGGATTTCCATCCCGCGCTTGCTGGCGATGTACAGGTCCAGAAGTATATCCCATGCCGGCTCGCCGAAAATCCGCCTTGGCCCCAAGGCAGAATCGCGCTTGCGGCGCAAGTTATACAGGGATTGAGCGAGCCGATAAGCTTCAGCTTCAGTATCGATCAGGGCTTCCAATGGAATACGACCTCCCTATATCAAAAGTAGGTCATCCCAAATTAGCGAAAGAAGAACACAGAATTCCTTGCCCGCTATTAGGCATAGCATTCCAATTCGACCCTTCCGCAAAGTTAGGACTTCGATTCCTACTTCCCGGCATTTATTTAACGACTTCTTCCAACGCCAATATTCACAGTATTTGCCCTGACTGGCAACGGCTCGCCACCGGATCGGATCAAAACCGCATTAACCTTAAATCGCCCCTGAACGCGGGGTGTGACATCCGTCACAAGAAGCCCACACCTCTTGCTCCTCGTCCCGCCTTGGGTCATGAAAGCGGCGCCCATGATCTCCCTGTCTCGCAAGTCCCGTCCGCATCCGGACGCCGCCCTTCTCAAGCGTATCGGCCAGACCGTTCGCGCCCGTCTGGATGCCGATCCCGCAGCCTATCGCCTTCCGGTGGAAGGTCTTGAAATATATGGCGTTTCCAACTTCCTTTCCGAAGCGGAATGCCAGCGGCTGATCGCCACCATTGACGACGTCGCGCGCCCATCGCTTACCTACGATGGCAACCGCAGCGGGGGCCGCACGAGCTACTCCGGGGACGTCGATCCGTGGGACCCGTTCACCTTGATGTTGCAGCGCAGAATCGATGATCTGGTGGGGCTCGATCCCGACACCGGAGAGACGATTCAGGGGCAGCGTTACACCCCCGGACAGGAATTTTGCCCCCATTTTGACCATTTTAATCCGAACCAGCCGTTCTGGGATCGGGAGATGGGGCGCGGGGGTCAGCGAAGCTGGACCGCGATGGCGTATCTCAACGCCGTCGAGGAAGGCGGTTCGACCGATTTTCCAAAGGTCGATCTGTCGATTCCCCCCCAACGCGGCGCGTTGCTGGTGTGGAACAACATGGCCGTGGATGGCACGCCCAACCCCAACAGCCTTCATGCCGGCCGGCCGGTCGTCAAAGGCACCAAGTACGTCCTCACCAAGTGGTACCGGACACGCGCATGGGGCTGATCCGGGGGGCGGGCGCGGCAATCCCGACGGTTCCGGCAAGGGGGGCTGCAAGCTGGCGCCTGCTTCGCGGCACCGCATTGGTCCTTGCCCTGGCGCTGACGACAGCGGCCAGCGCCCCGCAAACCTCATCACTGGTGGATCGGCCGGTCCCGCAAGCCACCGCGAAGGCCGGCTTCGTCCGCCAAAGCGAAGCGGCCCTGGCGCTCGACCGGTTGTTCATGGACGACAGCCGTGCGGAACAGGCGCTCGACCCGCTCGGCGCGCTGGAACAGGGCGAACAGATTCCGATCGATCGCTTCCTGCTGCTGTTCACGCCGGAACTCGTCCATCGCCTGCGCGAAACCAACGCTGCCACGCTGGCCCGGCTGGACACGATCGATCGCAATCAGCTCGATGACGCGCACCGCATTTCCTACGACGTGTTCCGCGATGCCAAGCTCCAGGAACGCGATACGCTGGCTCCGCAGGTGGAGGCGCTGACCGCCGTTCGCCCGTTCAACCACTTCGGCGGCTTCCACGTCGAGTTTCCCGGCCTCGCTTCGTCCGAAACGCCTGTTCCGCTGGAAACGCCCGCCGATTTCGACGCGCTGCTGGCGCGTGACCGCGCGCTGCCGCAGGTCTTCGACCATGCCATCGCCCGGTTCCGCGAAGGCATGGCCGGCGGCGCAATCGAATCCCGCCTGACGGTGCGCAACATGATTGCGCAGATCGATACGATCCTGGCGCAGCCGGTCCAGCGATCCCCGTTCTATTCGCCCGTCTCGCAATACCCCGCGCGATACGGTGCCGGCGCCAAACGGCGCATCGCCAGCGCCTTCCGGCAGACAATCAGTCAATCGGTGTACCCCGCTTATCACAAACTTCGGGCGTTCCTTGCGGAGGAATACTACCCTGTCGCGCGCGGGGATGCCGGACTTTGGGCAATGAAGGGCGGAGACAGGCTCTATCGGCTGCTCATCCGCAATCACACGACCCTGCCGCTCGATCCCGATGCGGTGCACGATCTGGGCCTTGGTGAAGTGGCGCGCATCCAGCGCGAGATGGAAGGGGTGAAGACGGAGCTAGGCTATGCCGGTCCGCTCAAGGCGTTCTTCGACGAATTGCGAGTCAACCCCCGATACCATCCCCGGACCGACGCGCAGCTTGCCGAGGGCTTCCGCGCCGTGGGCCGCAAGGTCGAAGCGCAGGCGCCGCGCTATTTCCTGCACCTGCCGCGCACGCCGCTGCTGATCCAGCCCTATCCCGCCTATCGCGCGCGCTACGAAGCTGGCGGGAGCTATAGCCAGGGCGCGCCGGACGGCAGCCGGCCGGGCGTGTTCTTCTACAACACCTACGATCTCAAAAGCCGCTTCCTGACCGGCATCACCACGCTTTACCTCCACGAAGGCGCGCCGGGGCATCATTTCCAGATCAGCCTTGCGCAGGAGAACGCCAGCCTGCCCGATTTCCAGCGTTTCGGGGGCAATACCGCCTATGTCGAAGGCTGGGCGCTCTATGCCGAGACGCTGGGCTACGAGATGGGGTTCTACAAGGACCCGATGCAGCACTGGGGCACGCTGGACGACGAGATGCTGCGCGCCATGCGGCTGGTGGTGGACACCGGCATCCATGCCAAGCGCTGGACGCGCGAACAGGCGATCGACTACATGCTCGCCAACTCGGGCATGGGCCGCAGCGATGCGACCGCCGAGGTCGAACGCTACATCGCCAATCCGGGTCAGGCGCTGTCCTACAAAATCGGCGCGCTCACCATCCAGCGCCTGCGCCGCAAGGCCGAAGCGGAACTGGGCCCGCGCTTCGACATCCGCGCGTTTCACGATCAGGTGCTGGGCAGCGGCGCGTTGCCCATGCCGGTTCTGGAAGCGAAGGTCGATCGCTGGATCGCGGGGCAGCGGGGGTAGCGCCACGATGCCCACCCCCAACCCCTCCCGCAAGCGGGGTGGGCCAGAGGCGCTCAGCCTTCCAGCGCCTCGGCGATCAGCTTGCGCGTGTTATCGATGCCATAGAGCGCGATGAAGCTGCCCATGCGCGGTCCCTGGCTGGAGCCGAGCAGCGTCTCGTAAAGCGCCTTGAACCAGTCGCGCAGGCTCTCGAAGCCGTAATGCGGGTCCTTGCCGATCTCGTAGACGATGTTCTGCAGTTCCTCGGCCGTGGTGTCGGCGCTGGCGGCGGCCAGTTCCTCGTCCAGCGCGGTCAGCGCGGCGACTTCGCCGTTCTCCGGCTTGCGGCGGAGAAGCGTGGGCGCGATGAAATCGCGGTTGTAGGCGAGCGCGCAGGTCACCAGCGTATCGAGCGCGGGATGCGCAGCGGGATCGGCATCCTCCACATAGTTGGCAAGGTACGACCAGACCTGTTCGCGCGTCGCGCCCGCGCCCAGCACGCCCACCAGATTGAGCAGCAGGCCATAAGTGACCGGCAGCTTCTCGCCCGCACCGGCGGCATCGCCGTTGGCGCGCAGCAGGTGCCACACGGGGTTGCCCAGTTGCTGTTCGATCGGCTGCGCGGGCAGCTTTTCGCGGAACTGCCAGTATTCGTCCACCGCACGCGGGATGATGCCAACGTGCAGAGATTTCGCGCTCTTGGGTTCGCGGAACAGGTAGAAGCCCAGGCTTTCCTCGCTGCCGTATTCGAGCCACTGCTCGATCGTCAGCCCGTTGCCCTTGGACTTGGAGATCTTCTCGCCCTTCTCGTCGAGGAAGAGTTCGTAGATCAGCCCTTCGGGACGGCGCCCGCCCAGCACCTGCGCGATCCGGCCCGACTGCGTGACGCTGTCGGTCAGATCCTTGCCGCACATCTCGTAATCGACGCCAAGCGCTACCCAGCGCATCGCCCAGTCGACCTTCCATTGCAGCTTGGACTGCCCGCCGAGGATCGACTGCTCGACCATCTCGCCGGTCACGTCCTCGAACCGGATCACGCCCGCTTCCGCATCGACCACGTCCACCGGTACCTGCAGCACCTGATGATTGGTCGGCGAAACGGGCAGGACGGGCGAATAGGTCTTGCGCCGTTCCTCGCGCAGCGTGGGCAGCATGATGCCCATGATCGCGTCGTAATGGCGCAGCACGTTCTTCAGCGCATCGTCGAAACCGCCGGCATTGTAGCGATCGCTGGCCGAGACGAATTCGTAATCGAAACCGAAGCGGTCCAGAAACGCGCGCAGCATCGCGTTGTTGTGGTGCGCGAAGCTTTCGTGCGTGGCGAACGGATCGGGGATGCGCGACAGCGGGTGGCCGATATAGGCGGCGAGCAGGCCCTTGTTGGGCACGTTGTCGGGCACCTTGCGCAGCCCGTCCATGTCGTCGGAAAAGGCGACGAGGCGCGTGGGATGGCCGCCCGTGAGCGCTTCATAGGCACGGCGGACCAGCGTGGTGCGCAGCACTTCCTGAAACGTGCCGATGTGCGGCAGGCCCGAGGGGCCATAGCCCGTCTCGAACAGCACGGGCACCAGATTGCCGGCGGCATCGCGTTTGCCGCCCGGATACCGCTTCACGATCTTGCGGGCTTCCTCGAACGGCCAGGCCTTGGAGACCTGCGCGGCTTCGAGCACGGACGGCGGACGGGTTTCGGTGTCGGTCATAGCGCGCGTCCTTTCGCCCGCCTGCCCCGCTTGCGCAAGGAAAAGCTGGCACCGCGGGCGAGGTTGGCACGATCGCGGGAGGGACACCGCCCCGCGCAACGCAAAAGGAACGGCCGCCCCGCCAGGGTGCGGAGCGGCCGTGCTGCGGCGCCAGACGCGGGGGAGTGCCTTTAACGCAGCAGCGTGAGGACGGTCTGCTGGGCCTGGTTGGCCTGCGCGATCATCGCGGTCGATGCCTGGCTGAGGATCTGCGACTTCGCCAGCGCCGTGGTTTCGGCCGAGTAATCGGTGTCCTGAATCCGCGAACGCGCTTCCGAAAGGTTGGTCACGTTGCTGGTGAGGTTGTTCACCACGGATTCCAGGCGGTTCTGCCCCGCGCCCAGCGAGGCGCGTGTGGCGCTGACATCCGAAAGCGCGGCTTCCACGTTGCTCATCGTGGTCACGGCCTTGGCGGCCGTGGTCACGTCGAGCGCGGCGGCGGCCAGGTTCGTGCCGTCGATGGCGGTGCTGGTCAGCGTCACGGTATCGCCGCTGTTGGCTCCCGCCTGGATGTCGATCGAGACGTCGGTGCCGGCCGTGGTGCTGAACAGCGCGTTGCCGTTGAACTTGACCGTGCTGAAGACGCTGCCAATCTGCTCGGTCAGCGCGGTGACTTCGGTCTGCATGTAAACGCGGTCGGTGGTGTCCTGATAGGTGCCCGAAGCCGACTGGTTCGCCAGCTCACGGATGCGCTGGAGCATGTTGGTCACTTCGCCCAGCGCGCCTTCGGCGGTCTGCGCCAGCGAGATGCCATCGTTGGCGTTGCGGATGCCCTGGCTCATGCCCTTGATCTGCGAGGTCATGGACGTGGTGATGGCAAGGCCCGCCGCGTCGTCCTTGGCGCTGTTGATGCGCAGGCCGGTGGACAGGCGCTCCATCGAAACGCCGAGAACCTTGGTCGCGAGATTGGATGCGTTCGCGGCGCGTATGGCGTTGATGTTCGTATTGATAACGGTCATGACAAGTACCTCCACTCTGTCTGCCGGAACGATCCGGCGCGGACCGGTTGGTCCCGCCCCAAAGACCGGTCTGGAAGCGGGGGGTTTCAGGGAATCCGTGTCAGTACGTAGAGCGCGCGCAAAGATCGCTTCAGCATGATCCCGATCGATCATGCAATTGTTTTAACTGAATAATCTATCATCTTCGGCATTTCAGACAGCGGCGCATCGGCAATCGCGACAGGCCATGGCTTGCCCCGCGTTCCAGTTCCGTTCTATGCGGAGCGCATGGCCGCCCTCACCCTTCCCGCGCTCCACGCCAGCCACGGTGGCTGCTGGCTGCGCGATGCCGCGCTGACGGGCAGCCCGTCCACGCGCGCGGTGGGCAAGGGCGATGCGATCATGGCCGCGGCCGATACGCCGCTGCTGCTGCTGAACGCGCCGCTGGTGGCGAGCCGGCTGGGCTATCCGGACCTGTCCGGGCTGGACCTGCTCGAACTCTATGCCTTCGTTCACCCCGCGCGGTTCGTGGTGCCCACGCCCAAGGGCCTTGCCCATGCCCTGAACCTTGCGGAGCCGGCCAGCGACGATGCCGTGCCACTGCTGTTGCAGGAAGCGGCGGAAGCCCTGCTGACGACCTGCGAAAGCCCGCAGTGGGCCGAACGCGAAGGCGCCTGGACGGCGCTGCAATCGCTGGTGCGGATGCGCTGGCCCTGGGCAACGCTGCTCGCCCCCCGCATCCGCCGGCCCGAACGCGCCGAACGCTGGCTGTTCACGCGTCTGCCCGAATGGGAAGAGGCGGCCGAGCGCCCGCAGCCGGCGCAGGTTTCGCTGACCGGCGAGGAGGTGGAAGAGCGGCTTGCCATGCTGACCGGGCGCGACGCGGAAGCCCGCCCGGCGCAGCGGGCCTATGCGCGCGAGGCCGCCGGCATGTTCGCGCCGCGCCCGCCGCGCGGCAGCGGGTCGGGGCAACCGCACATGCTGCTGGCGCAGGCCGGCACCGGCACCGGCAAGACCTTCGGCTATCTCGCCCCCGCCTCGCTATGGGCGGAGAAATCGGGCGGCACCGTGTGGGTTTCGACCTACACCAAGGCCCTGCAACGGCAGTTGCGGCGCGAAAGCCGGCGGGCGTTTCCGGCCGAACGCCACGGCAAGGCCCCTGTGGTGGTGCGCAAGGGGCGCGAGAACTATCTGTGCCTGCTGAACCTGGAAGATGCGCTGCAGGGCGGCTTCGCCGGCCGCGCCGCGATCCTGGCGCAGCTGGTCGCACGCTGGGCCGCCTATAGCCAGGACGGCGACATGATCGGCGGCGATCTGCCCGGCTGGCTGGGCACGCTGTTCCGCAAGCGCGGGATCAGCGCGCTGACCGACCAGCGCGGCGAATGCGTCTATGCCGGTTGCCCGCATTACCGCAAATGCTTCATCGAGCGCGCGGTGCGTGCCTCCGCCGATGCCGAACTGGTGATCGCCAACCACGCGCTGGTCATGGTCAACGCCGCGCGCGGCCGCGATGCCGCCCAGCGCCCCACGCGGATCGTGTTCGACGAAGGGCACCATGTGTTCGAAGCGGCGGATTCGACGTTTTCCGCCGCGCTCACCGGCGCGGAGACGATCGAGCTGCGCCGCTGGGTGATCGGCCCCGAAGGCAAATCGCGCGGGCGGCGGCGCGGGCTTTCCGCGCGGCTGGCCGACGTGGCGAGCTATGACGAGGAAGGCGCGCGGGCGATCGCGCAGGCGCGCGAGGCGGCCGAAGCGCTGCCGTCCGACGGGTGGCTGGCGCGGTTGCAGGAGAACGCGCCGGTCGGCCCGCTCGAAGCCCTGCTCGCGGCGACGCGCGCGGTGGTCCATGCCCGCGACGAAAGCGGCGGGCAGGAAGCCGGCTATGGCCTGGAAACCGAGATCGCGCAAATGGACGGCGCCTTCATCGAGGTGGCCGGGCGCGCGCAGGAAGCGCTCGAGGCGCTGCGGCAGCCCCTCGCCCGGCTGGCGTTGCGGCTGGAAGCGATCGTGGAGGATGGCCCCGACTGGCTCGACGGGCCGGCGCGGGCGCGGATCGAGGGCGCGCGCGGCGCGATCGGCTGGCGGACCGATCTGGTCGCCGGGTGGATCGCCCTGCTGAGCCGCCTGGGTGGCCCCGCCGATCCCGATTTCGTCGACTGGCTGGCGGTGGAACGCTCCGACGGGCGCGAATGGGACATCGGGCTCTATCGCCACTATCTTGATCCCATGAAGCCGTTCGCCAACACCGTACTGGCGCCCGCGCACGGCGTGATGATGACCAGCGCCACCTTGCGCGACCGGGTGGGAAGCGGACGGGGAGATGGCGGAGGCGCGGACGACTGGGACAGCGCAATCCGCCGCAGCGGCGCGCCGTGGCTGGACATGAGCCCCCGCCTGTTTTCGGCGGAAAGCCCGTTCGACTATGCCAGCCAGGCCGAAGTGCTGATCGTGACCGACGTGCCCAAGGGCGATATCCCCGCGCTGGCGGGCGCCTATGCCCGGCTGATCGAGGCATCGGGCGGCGGCGCGCTGGGCCTGTTTACGGCAGTGCGGCGATTGCGCGCGGTCTATGGCCGCATTGCCGACCGCCTCGCCCGCGCCGGACTGCCGCTCTATGCCCAGCATGTCGATCCGATCGATACGGGCACGCTGGTCGATATCTTCCGCGACGATCCGCGCGCCTCGCTGCTCGGCACCGACGCGCTGCGCGATGGGGTGGACGTGCCGGGCCATTCGCTGCGGCTGGTGATGATGGAACAGGTACCCTGGCCCAAGCCGTCGATCCTTCACCGCGCGCGCCGTCTGGCCGGCGGCGGGCAGGCGTACGACGACCGCATCATCCGCGCGCGGCTGGCGCAGGCCTTCGGCCGGCTGATCCGTTCGGCCGACGACCGGGGCTTTTTCGTGGTGCTGTCCTCCGCGTTCCCTTCACGCCTGCTGGGCGCCTTTCCGCCCGGTACGCCCGTTCGCCGCGTCACGCTCGATGTGGCTTTACAAAGCGTGGCGGGCGGTGTTTCTGGAGCTTCGGCAACCATCGCCAACGCCGGCGCAACCGCCGAACCTGCCGGGGATCTTTCGTGAAGACGCTTGCGCTTTTCCGCCACGCCAAATCAGACTGGTCCGACGCGCGCGCGCGCGATTTCGACCGGCCATTGAACGAGCGCGGCATCAAGGGCGCGCAAGTGATGGGGCGTTTCATCCGCGATGGCGGCTGGCGCTTCGACCGGCTGCTCGCCTCTCCCGCCGTGCGCGTGGCGGAAACGATCGAGCAGGCGAGCACGGCGTGGGGCCACGGCTTTCCGGTGGAATGGGACCGGCGCATCTACCTTGCCAGTTCGGCCACACTGATGGACCTGTTGCGCGAAGTGGAAGGCGATCCCGCCAGCATCCTGATGGTGGGGCACAATCCCAGCCTGGAAGACCTGATCTTCGATCTGGTGCCCGACGATGGCAGCAGCCCGTTGCGCGATATCGTGGAGCAGAAGTTCCCCACCGCGACCTTCGCCGTGCTGGAACTGGACATCGATACATGGGCCGATGTCGATGAAAACTGCGCGCGGCTGGTGGCGCTTACCCGCCCGCGCGATCTCGACCCCGCGTTGGGACCGGTCTTGATCGACTAAACGGCTTCGGCTTCCGCGAGCGCGCCGGCAAGCCCATCGCGCACCGCTTCCAGACGGCCGTACAGCACGCGCAGAGCCGAAAGGACATCCTCTGCCCGCGCCAGCTCATCACCGCTGGCCGGCGCCGGATCGGACACGAACGGAACCGCGACAGGCCGCGCTCCACGCGCCTTGCCCCCGAGCGCCTGCCGCGCCCCGCGGATGGTATAGCCTTCGCGGTGCAGCAAGCGGTCGATCTCGGAAACGAGCGCCACATCCTCCGCGCGGTAGTATCGCCGCCCGCCAGCCCGCGTCAGCGGGCGCAGCATGGGAAACTGCTCTTCCCAGTACCGCAGGACATGGGGCCGTATGCCCAGCCCCCTGGCCACCTCACCGATGGTGCGGAGCGCGCCAGGATCCTTGCCGTCCTGGAAAACAGAGATGCCCCGGCCGCTCATCCACCGGCGCAGATGCGATCCTTGAGCATCTGGCTGGCGCGGAAGGTCAGCACCCGGCGCGGCGTGATCGGCACTTCGATACCGGTCTTGGGATTGCGCCCGATCCGTTCGGTCTTGTCGCGCAGCAGAAAAGTGCCGAAGCCTGAAATCTTGACGTTCTCGCCCGTGGCCAGCGCATCGCTCATGTGCGTCAGGATCGATTCCACCATGTCCAGCGAATCCGCGCGCGACAATCCGACGCGCCGGTTGATGCTTTCCGCCAGATCAGCCCGGGTCAAAGTGCCTATCGATCGCATCCGTTTGGTTCCCCCAATGCAAACCCCTCCGTCACACCATAATGCAAAACGCCTGCATGGCAATGCAATGCCTTGGGGTTGAAGGGAATTCGGATGGAATCTCCGCGATCAGACGCGCGCGAGGCAGGCCCCCCAGGTGAACCCGCCGCCCATCGCCTCCAGCATCACGAGGTCGCCGGGCTTGATCCGTCCGTCCCGCGCCGCCGTGTCATAGGCGAGCGGCACCGAGGCGGCGCTGGTATTGGCATGGCGATCCACCGTGACCACGACCTTTTCCGCCGGAAGGCCCAACTTGCGCGCGGTCGCGTCGAGAATGCGGAAATTCGCCTGATGCGGCACCACCCAGTCGATGTCGGACGGCGCATAGCCCGATGCCGCCAGCACTTCTTCCAGCACCGAAGCGAGATTGACGACGGCGTGGCGGAACACCTCGCGCCCCTTCATCCGCACCTTGCCGACCGTGCCGGTGGTCGACGGGCCGCCATCCACGTAAAGCAACTGGTTGTGCTGGCCATCGGCATGAAGCCGCGAGGCAATGATCCCGGGCGCCTGCCGATCATCATCGGCCACCGTGCGCGCTTCCAGCACCAGCGCGCCGGCGCCATCGCCGAACAGGACGCAAGTGGTGCGGTCCTCCCAGTCAAGGATGCGCGTGAAGGTTTCGGCGCCGATCACCAGCGCGCACTTCGCCATCCCCGTGCGAATCATGCTGTCCGCCGTGGCCATCGCGTAGAGAAAGCCCGAACAGACCGCGGCCACGTCGAACGCGATGCCGCCGTTGCAGCCCAGGTTGTGCTGCACGATCGTGGCCGTGGCGGGAAACGTCTGGTCCGGCGTTGCCGTGGCGAGCACGATCAGGTCGACGCGCGAGGCATCGACGCCGGCCGCTTCCAGCGCGCGACGGGCGGCATCGGTGGCCAGGCTCGATGTGGTTTCGCCTTCCCCGGCGATGTAGCGGTTGCGAATGCCCGTGCGCTCGACGATCCATTCGTCGGTCGTATCGACCATCTTTGCCAGTTCGGCGTTGGAGACTGCCCGTTGCGGCAGCGCCGAACCGCTGCCCGTAATCACCGATCGAATCATCACGCCGCCGTCTCGTCTTGCGCGGCGGCGGTCTTGCGGCGGCTGGAGGAACGGATGGTCTCGGCACCGACGCTGGCAAGGTCGGCCGCGATACGCTCGGTCAGATTTTCCTCCAGCAACCGAGCGGTGACCGCCACGGCATTGGCCACGCCAAGCGCCGAAGCGCCGCCATGGCTTTTTACGACAATCCCGTTGAGGCCCAGGAACACGGCCCCATTGTGGTTGTTCGGATCCAGATGATGCTTGAGCAGTTCGGTTGCCGGGCGGGAGATCAGGAAACCCACCTTGGACCGCAGCGAACTGGCGAAGCTGCGCTTGAGCAAGTCCGCCACGAAGCGGGCGGCGCCCTCAACCGCCTTGAGCGCGATATTGCCCGAGAAGCCGTCGGTCACGACAACGTCCACGTCCCCGCGCGAAAGCTTGTCCGCCTCGGTATAGCCATCGAACGACATCGCGAGGCTGGCGTTGGCTTCCTTGAGCTGCTGCGCGGCGGCCTGCAGCTCCTCTGTGCCCTTGGTCTCTTCCGTGCCGATATTGAGCAGGCGCACGCGCGGCGCCGGCAGGCCGGTGACAATGCGCGAATAGGCCGCGCCCATGATCGCGAACTGGACGAGATTGCGCGCATCGCATTCGGTGTTCGCGCCAAGATCGAGCATGACGAGATCGTGCTCGCCCATCGTGGGAAGCAGCGCGGCAAGCGCGGGCCGGTCGATACCCGGCATGGTGCGCAGCGAAAGCTTGGCCATGGCCATGAGCGCGCCGGTATTGCCCGCACTGACGGCGGCGCCGGCATCGCCACGCTTCACGGCGTCGATGGCGAGGCCCATCGACGTCGTCTTCGCGCGGCGGAGCGCCTGCGTCGGCTTCTCATCGCCCGAGACGACATCGGGCGCGTGCAGAATTTCCGTCGCCGCGCGCAGATTGGGGTGGTTTTCGAGAGCCTGCTTGATGCGTTCTTCGTCCCCGACGAGCAGGAACTTGAAGCGATCGTGGCGACGACGGGCCAGCGCCGCGCCTTCGACCATCACGCGCACGCCCTCATCGCCGCCCATCGCATCAACAGCGATACGCGGCAGGCTCATTGTGCGAATACCCCCCAATTGATGGGATCAGAGCCCGACGGCGATGACTTCGCGGCCGTTGTAGTGACCGCAGGCGTTGCACAGCATGTGCGGACGCTTCAGTTCACCACAGTTCGAGCATTCGTGGAATGCTTCCGCCTTCAGCGCATCGTGGCTGCGGCGCATGCCGCGACGGGACGGCGAGGTCTTTCTTTTGGGGACGGCCATTTCGGCACCTGTTCCTGATCTTGCGAAACTGTTTGATACGGGCGCGATAGGGAAAACAAGCCTTCCGCACAACCCCTGCGCGCGCATGCGGCGGAACGGCAAGTCGGGAGTCGCCCCTATCGCGGGCGAAGGCGCGCCTATACGGAATTTCTCGTGCTTTGCAAGCGCAAGACGGCTAGCAATCGTGCGGACAACAAGGGGAGTGGACGAGAGGATGATCCTGCCTGTCACATTGAGCACGGCCGCCGCCGCCGCGCTGCTGAATATCTGGCTTAGCATCCGGGTCGGCATGGTGCGCCGCGCCACCGGCATCAGCGTGGGCGACGGGGGCAACGAAGCGTTGATCCGCCGGATGCGCGCACAACTGAACTTCATCGAAAACGCACCCGTCGTGCTGGTGATGGTGGGCGGGATCGAGCTGGCGCGCGCCGGCAACCCCTTCCTGCTGGGCGCCGCCGCGATCTTCATCCTGGGCCGCGTGGCGCACGGCATCGGCATGGACGGTGGCCCGCTGGGCTTCCTGCGCGGCGTGGGCACGCTGACCACTATGCTGACGCAACTGTGCCTTGCCGTCTGGGCGGTTTCGATCGTGCTGGACGCCTGAGGGACAACGGGCCGGCCGCGCGCATAGCCCGGCCGGCCGCTTGCCTACGCCAGCGCGTAATCGCTGACGTAGGAATTGGTCTGGCGTTCGCGCCCGAACGTGCTGGTCGGCCCGTGACCGGGCACGAACGTCACGTCCGAACCCAGCGGCCACAGCTTCTGCGTGATCGAATCGATCAGATCCTGATGGTTGCCCATCGGGAAATCGGTGCGCCCGATCGATCCCTGGAACAGCACATCTCCCACGATCGCGAACCGCGACGGCGCGTGATAGAACACGACGTGGCCAGGCGTGTGGCCGGGGCAATGGATCACGTCCAGCTCCAGTTCGCCGATGGTGACCTTGTCGCCATCCTGCAGCCAGCGATCCGGCTCGAACGGCTCTCCGGGGATGCCCCAGCGCTTGCCATCGTCCTCCAGCCGCGAAATCCAGAAGCGGTCCGCCTCGTGCGGCCCCTCGATCGGCACGCCCAGGTCTTTCGCGAGAATGCCGGTCACGCCGCAGTGATCGATGTGGCCATGCGTGACGAGCAGTTTCTCGATGGTCACGCCCGCCTTGGCGATCGCCGCCTTCAACCGCTCCAGATCGCCTCCGGCATCGATGAACGCGGCCTTCATCGTTCGGGTGCACCACACCAGCGTGCAGTTCTGTTCCAGCGGCGTGACGGGGATGATGGCCACCTTCATCGGCGGCTGCGCGGCGGTTTCGGTCATGCAAAGGGAAATGGCGGGTCGCGTGGCGCTTGGCAAGGGACGAGCCACCCACCGTGCCATAATCGGCGCGCTATAAACGCCCGCCCTTCCACACCACGCGACCGACCACGTCCACCTCGCCGGCCGCGCGTTCGCTGGCGGGATAGGCCGGGTTATCGCTGATCACGCGCAGGGTACCGGCGGGGCCGGGTTCGAGGCGCTTGACCAGCAGCATGTCGTCCAGGCGGATCACGTGGATGCCGGCTCGTAGAGCGCGCGGCGTGCGGTCGACGAGAATCTCGTCCCCATCGCGCAAGGTCGGCTCCATCGAATCGCCTTCCACTGCGATCACCGACAGCGCGACCGGATCGAGCCCCTGCGCCTTGAGCCAGCGGGCGGAGAAGCGCAGCTGGCCCGATGGCGCCTCGTCGCGCGCCAGCGCGCCGGGACCGGCCGAGGCCCCCAGCGGCAGGCGCGGAATATCCACCCAATCGGCCAGCGCGCGCGCGACGCCCGTCACCGTGGCGCCCGCTCCCGCACGGGACGGCGCGCCCAGTTCGCTTTCCGGAACACCGAAGAAGGTAGCGAGAACGCGACGGTCGTCCTCCTCCAACTTGCGCGGGCTGCCCTTGCGCAGGAACTGCTGGAGATAAGCAGGATTGCGCCCCAGCAGGCCCGAGAGCGCCGAAAGGCTGACGCCGCGCCCGCCGGCCAGCTCCAGCAGACGCGCCCTTGCTCGGGCCTGAAGATCGGTTCCGGTCATGCGTCCACCATTGTCGAAGGATTTTTCCTAGACTTGTAGGATTTGTCCGTCAACATAAGAAAAATCCTAAATGGATTCGCGACGGGAGAATGCACCATGCTGATCCGCAAGATCGAAAAGTTCCTGCTCCGCACCGGGATGCCGGTGACCCGCTTCGGCCGCATGGCCGCCCACGATCCCCGCCTTGTCATGGACATGCGCAACGGACGCGAGCCTCGCCCCGAAATGATCTCCCGCGTAGAACATTTCATGAACACCTACAAACCGGAGACGTCCGCGAGCAATGCCCATGCTGGTTGATCACGCCCTGTTCCGGGACGCGCCGCGCGCCTCCCGCCCGCCGCGCCGCCACCGCACCGCCGGCGAGCGGCTATGGCACGCCCTCCGCGCCCTGGCAGGCGCACGCGCCATTCTCGTCAGCCAACGCGAAACGCCATGGGCCAGCGTGACCTTTTCCGGCGCGTGCCACAGCTTCACGCTGCGCTTCGACGAAGCCGAAGCGATCGAGGAGGGCGAACGCCTGATCGCTGTGCTGCCCGATCACCCGTTCCATATCCCCCGTCATCTGGTGGCGGACGCCAGCGTGGCCCGCGCCCGGCACACGCTGCTGCCCGCTCCACGGCTGGAACTGGATATCGACATCCTGCTGCTGGAAGCTGGGCACCTCCATTTACCGCTGGCCAAACCGGCATGGTGATGATTCACTCGTCCCGTGGAGCGGGAGCGAACGATGCGGCAATCGGGGCTTTTCGGGTTATCGGACCATATGAAGCGGCTCTCG